>Ga0265295_1003913_pt1 | contig 20790 bp, 17 predicted proteins | sample Munlansysbiofilm_FD_192503 | JGI IMG/M metagenome (GOLD analysis project Ga0265295, IMG submission 192503) | Leachate microbial communities from a municipal landfill in Southern Ontario, Canada - Methane capture system biofilm | ecosystem: Engineered > Solid waste > Landfill > Unclassified ... | reverse complement strand
GTGGGCCCAGGCAATGCGTGAGATGAGTGGCCGTCTTGAAGAGATTCCCGGTGAAGAAGCTTTCCCAGCCTATCTGGAGAGCCGCATTTCTGAGTTCTATGAGAGAGCGGGAAAGGTCAGGCTGAAGGATGGAAGGATCGGTTCGGTCACCATCGGAGGGACCGTCAGTCCTGCCGGAGGTAACTTTGAGGAACCGGTAACACAGGCAACGCTTAAGGTTGTCGGAGCTTTCCATGGTTTGAGCCGCGAACGTAGTGATGCGCGTAAGTATCCAGCAATCGACCCGCTTGGATCCTGGTCCAAGTACGTGGGGATCATTGCTGCCAACAAGGTCGAATATGCCCGTTCAATCCTATTTAGGGGCAGTGAGGTCAACCAGATGATGAAGGTCGTCGGTGAGGAAGGTACTTCCATTGCCGACTATGTCGTCTATCAGAAGAGTGAGCTCATCGATACGTGCTATCTGCAACAGAACTCCTTTGACCCGGTGGATTCATCCATACCCATTGAGAGGCAACGACATGTGTTTGACCTTATGTTTACCGTCCTTGCAGCCAAATATGATTTGGAAAGCAAGAAAGAGGTCCGATCCTTCTTCAATACGCTCAGACAGAAGTTCCTCGACTGGAATAACGTCGAATTCAAAGGCGAACGGTTTTCCCAGTTGGAAGGTGAGATCAAGAAGCTCTATAAGGGCAAGTTTGTGCAGTTTGACCATGTTGCCGAGAAGTTGATGTAAGGGGTAGATGATGCAAAAAGTATATTCAAAGATAGAATCGATCGTAGGAAACGTCATAACCGTACGTGCGGAAGGGGTCAGCAATGGGGACCTGGCAATTGTCACAACCTCCCAAGGCACCAGTTATGCCAACGTCATCAAGCTCGACCACGATCTGGTTTCACTGCAGATATTCTCTGGTGGCCAGGGTGTATCAACCGGGGACCAGATTCGGTTCCTAGGTGTTCCCATGAGGGTTTCCTACAGCGACAACCTGATGGGTAGGGTGTTTGACGGTACGGGTAAGCCCCGAGACAAAGGCCCTTCATTGACTGAAAATATGATTGATATCGGCGGACCTGCAGTTAACCCTGCTATGAGAATCGTACCTCGAAACATGATTCGTACCGGAATCCCGATGATCGACGTTTTCAATACCCTTGTTGAAAGCCAGAAATTACCGATTTTCTCGGTAAGTGGTGAACCCTACAACCCGCTGCTGGCGCGCATTGCCATGCAGGCTGAGGTTGACCTGATCATCCTTGGCGGCATGGGACTTAAGTATGACGATTTTCTCTATTTCAAGGACACTTTGGAAGCGAGCGGGGCCATGAGCAGGACGATCATGTTTGTCCATACAGCCAGCGACCCTACCGTTGAGTGTATTCTTGTTCCGGATATGGCCCTGGCTGTCGCAGAGAAGTTTGCCCTCGATGGCAAGAAAGTCCTTGTATTGCTGACCGACATGACCAACTTTGCTGACTCCTTGAAGGAGATGGCAATAACCATGGACCAGGTCCCTTCCAATCGTGGATATCCCGGCGACCTCTACAGTGCATTGGCTTCCAGATATGAGAAGGCCGTTGACTTTGAAGGAGCAGGCTCACTTACCATCCTTGCAGTGACCACCATGCCTGGTGATGACGTAACCCACCCGGTTCCCGACAACACAGGGTATATCACCGAAGGGCAGTACTATCTCAAGGGCGGAAGGATCGAGCCGTTTGGTTCGCTCTCTCGCTTGAAGCAGCAGGTCAACAAGGACACCCGTGATGACCACCGGGCCCTTATGGACGGTATGATCAAGCTCTTCGCATCCTACAAGGAGTCTGTTGAGAAGAAGTCCATGGGCTTCATGATGACAGAGTGGGATGAGAAATTGCTCAAGTATGGTGCCCTGTTTGAGGAGAAGCTTATGGACCTGAGTGTCAATATTCCTCTTGAACAGGCTTTGGACTTGGGCTGGGAGATTCTTGCTGAGTGTTTTGAACCGAATGAGACAGGATTGAAGAGCGATCTGATTCTCAACCGTTGGCCGAAAAAATCGGTTGACTAAGGGGGAGCGATGGCCGTCAAACTGACAAAGAACGAGCAGAAGCTGCAAAAGGATAGCCTCAAACAGTTTCAGCGCTATCTGCCGACCTTGCAACTGAAGAAACAACAGTTGCAGATGGTGATACGTCAGATAGAGACTGAGGTTGCTGAAATGCGCAAAAAACAACAGCAACTTGTGCAGGCGATGCAGGTCTGGATAGCTGTCTTTCATGAAAATACGGTATTTGCTGAGGAACTGGATCTGGATAATCTTATCAGGATAGATCGGGTTGAACGGTCAGTAGGCAATATTGCCGGTGTGAACATTCCCGTATTCAAGGAACTCTCTTTCCAGCCTATCACCTATGATTTGAATGATTATCCGCTTTGGGTTGACCAGGCACTGGAAAGTTTGCGTGATGTATCCCGTTTTGATGCTCTCATTTCCACCTTGGAACAGCAGGTAAAATTGTTGTCCAGGGAACTTAGGACCACCAGCCAGAGAGTCAATCTCTTTGAAAAGGTAAAGATCCCTGAGGCCAAGGAGAATATTCGTAAGATCGGCATCTATTTGGGAGACCAGCAGACAGCAGCCGTGGTTCGGGGAAAGATCGCCAAGAAGAAAATGGTAAAGGAGGCCTGATATGATTGTTCCGATGAAAAAAGTATCTGTCATTGTACAGGCCCATAATAAGGACTCGATGCTCAAGAGCCTGCGCAAGAGAGGGGTGATGCATATATTCACCGAAGCTGTCCGTACGGAGAAGAGTGAAGTCCTCAGAAGGAAGCTTGATGACCTGACAAAGGTGAGAAACAACATTCTTGATAAGGTGGATGCCAAGAACCTGCCTCCTCAGAAACATGTTTCTGAAGAGGTATTCGTCGAGCTCCATGAGAGATATCTGCAGTTGATTGAGACTGCCAACAATCTTGAGGAAGAGGTTGCCAAGGACAATACCAGCATAGAGCTGTTGAGGCCTTGGGGTGATTTCAACCCCGACGAGATTGCAAAACTCTCAAGGGAAGGGGTGTCCCTTGCTTTCTATACGCTTTCCAAAAAAGATATGAAGGCACTTGATCCTGATATCCCTTATATTGAACTCGCACCTATGGGAGCTCTTCAGGCTATTGCAGTGGTCAATACGACACTTGAGAACATTTCAGGCGTCACTCGATTTGAGATACCTGAAGTTTCTCTGGCCGAGCTTGAGCAACGCAATGCCTATGCAAAGCAACGTCTGGTCGAGATAGATGCAACTCTCAAGGAGGCGGGAATCTATCTGGATGCATATCAGCACATGATAAGCCGCACTGAGCAGGAACTCAACTTCGACCAGGTATCGGCAAACTCCGATGGGGGAGATGACTTGTCCTGGATTACCGGCTACCTCCCTGCTCCAGAGGAGAGTGACTTCAGCAAGTTCGCATCCAACCAGGGATGGGCTTATCTTATAGAAGACCCGAGTGAAGATGATAATCCTCCGACCCAAGTGAAGTATGCAAAGGGTACGGGCATCATCAAGCCATTGTTTGATATCCTCGGTACTGTCCCAGGCTACAGGGAGAATGATATCAGCCTCTGGTTCCTGCTTTTCTTCACCCTGTTCTTTGCCATGATCATAGGGGATGCAGGTTACGGCTTGGTTTTCCTTCTTGCGGCCGCAGGCATGCATATCAAGGCAAAGAAGGCCAATACCATGGTGTTGCTCATCTATGTCTTAAGTATGGCTACTATTGTCTGGGGATCGCTCACAGGTACGTGGTTTGGTTCCAAGATGATTCTTGAATCCATACCTTTCCTGCAAAACCTGGTAATACCTTCGATATCCAACTATCCCGAACTGTTCGGCCTGGATGCGGTAACTGCTCAGAATCAGGTGATGAAGTTCTGTTTCATCATCGGAACAGTGCAGCTCTCCTTGGCATGTGTGCTGAACATCGTGCATAAGGCTCCGAATAAGGATTTGAGCCTCTTTGCTGATATCGGTTGGATGATCGACATATTGGCCCTCTACTTTGTCGTACTGCAGCTTGTAGTCGGCGAACCTGTAAATTACTCGATGGTTGCAGGTGCGATAGGTCTTGGTTTTATGCTTGTTGTAGTATTTGGTGCTCAAGGCCCCGGTATCCCTTTTGGTAAGGGGCTGACTGCAGGCTTGGGAGGATTCTTTACCACATTCCTGAATACCATCAGCTGTTTCTCCAATATCATGAGTTACATCCGGTTGTTTGCTGTTGGCATGGCATCCGTTGCGATCGCCCAAAGCTTCAACAGCATGGCAGGTGGGATGCTTTCAGGATTTGCTGCAATTGCAGGTATTCTGGTCCTGGTAATCGGGCACTCCCTCAACTTGGTTATGGGTCTGCTCTCTGTAGTCGTACATGGTGTACGGCTTAATCTTTTGGAATTTTCCGGACAACTCGGTATGGAGTGGACTGGAATCTCATATGAACCGTTCTCACAGACGGTACAAGAAAACTGAATCGTTGTTTAAGAACAACTAAGGAGAAAACATGGCTAATTTGGAATTTATCGGACTGGCTTGCGCCTTGTCCCTTTCTGCTCTAGGTTCCGGTCTTGGTGCAGGAGCTGCAGCTCAGGCAGCCGTCGGCGGCTGGAAGAAATGTTATGCAAACGGTAAGCCCGCACCCTTTATCATGGTCGCTTTTGCTGGTGCTCCACTGACTCAGACCATCTACGGGTTCCTGCTCATGAATTTCATCGCCGCAGCAATTGCCGCTGGAGCTTCCTCAACCCTTGCATTTGGTGTTGGTGTGTTTGGTGGATTGGCCATCGGTCTCTCCGCTTGGATGCAGGGCAAGACCAGTGCTTGTGCTTGTGATGCCTTGGCAGAGACGGGGAAAGGTACGGCCAACTACTTTATCGTCATCGGTATCGTAGAGACTGTAGCCCTCTTCACCTTGGTCTTTAGCTTGCTTGCTTTGCAATAAAAAGTTACTGAACAACGGTTCCCATACAACAAAGGACACTCCCTCGGGAGTGTCCTTTGTTGTATGATAATGCGATACACATTTTATGTAAGAAGAGCCTGCATTTGCAACATACTAGGCAAAAATATATAAATATCATCAGTTTTCTTAAAAACCCAGCATTTCACTAGGGTAAAAGATTGACATATAGTGAAAAAAGTACAAAGATGAACATATACCCCCTAGGGGTATAAGGAGCGCTATATGATGTTTATACCATTACTGGTCTTTATCCTGCTTTTGTATGTTGTTTTCAGAAATCCAGACTTAAACAGGAATCACATATCGAAAGCAGATGAAAAGTCACCTTTGGAGATACTCAAGCAGAGATATGCAGAAGGATCGCTATCGCAAGATGAGTTTTTTCGAATGAGAGAAGAACTCAGCAAATAAATACAGGAGGTGTTTAGATGCATGGATATTATTGGGGTTTTAGAGGGATGCCCAGGTCAGGCAGATTCGCCTGTCTGAATTATATGGATTCCCCTTGGGGATTTTGGTTGATGATCGCCCTCATGGTTGTCGGCATACTCCTTGTTGTACTGCTTCTTGTGAGCATCAGGAAAAAACACAACCTGATCAATGACGACTCTCAAGCATTGGCAATCTTAAAGAATCGCTATGCCAAGGGAGAAGTGACCACAGAAGAATTCCAGAAAATGAAAAAAGATCTGAAGTAGGGGAAGTCTGGAAAGTTTCGGCTTATGATTTCAGTGTACGCTACAGTTCATGAACAGAGATGAATTGTACCGTGCACTTTTTTATGCAAATTTCTTCTCCAACTCCAACAGAGCGATCTTCTTATCAAGGCCCCCACCGTATCCGACCAGCTTTCCATCCTTTCCTATAACTCTATGACAAGGGATGATTATTCCTATATTGTTTCTGTTGTTTGCCATGCCTATGGCACGGCAAGCCTTGGGATTACCTATCTTGGTGGCTATATCCTCATACGATCGGGTCTCACCATAAGGAATTTCGAGAAGCGCACTCCAAACAAGTTCCTGAAAAGGGGTTCCTGCAATTTTGAGGGGAATGGTGAAATGCTTCCTCTTTCCACTGAAGTATTCGTCAAGCTCATTTTTTGTCTGGTCAAATACTACAAGCTTCGCCTCTCTGAGAGTTTCCTTTTTGCCGAAGTCCAAGGCTATGAGAGAGCTTCCATCACTCTGTAAGGTGATGGGCCCGAATAAAGAGTCGTAAATGCAGTGATAGGTCTCTGTCTTTGTCATAGGTAATCCTCTTTCACCATCATAAACCAAAAATCCCTAACATCAAAGGTGATATATCAAAAGCAATACCAACAAAAAGAGCGTTTTCCGCATCTTCTTGTTGGTATATGTAGTGTATAAAGGAGTATCAGTTACCCTTTTACAAGAACTCTTTCTTCAATGGGTTGATAGGTTTTTTCACCTGCCGGGCTGTTGATGGATCCAAAGGGCATCTGGGCTATGAGAGACCAGGAGGAGGGCAGACCCCATGTTTTCCTGACTTCTTCCTCAATGAGGTTTCCGTAGTGCTGAAGCGATGCCCCGACCTTGATGTTTGCGAGGGCAGTCCAGATAGAGAACTGTGTCAGACCTGTTCCATGATGACTCCAAAGGGCAAAGTTGTCCTTGTAGATCGGAAAATCATCCTGAAGTTTCTTGACTACAGACATATCCTCAAAGACCATGACGGTTCCTGCTCCGGAGTCAAATGCGGCAATCTTGCTCTTGGTATCTGCTGCCTGATCCTTGGGGACAATTTTCATAAGTGCATCCAGTACGATCTTCCAAAGCTTCTTGCTCTCGTCGCCGTAAAGGATTACAGCTCGAGCACTCTGTGAATTGAATGCAGAGGGACTGGTGCGCACTGCTTCCTGTATCGTCTTGGTTACAGTCTCCTTGGATACAGGTAAGCTACTGCCAAGGTCATATATAGTTCGTCTGAGGGCTACGCTCTCTAAAAATGTATTATTCATTCGTTTATTCTCCATGGCATACAATATAGTTGATTGCAATATAAAAGTAAAGAGCTGACCCCTTTCTTATTCCAAGTTGAATTAAATAGTTCGCTCATTAGGATTCTGTTGAATAAATTTCAGGTATAGTAGAAAAGAGGTGCCTGATTATTGTATTTGCTATTGATTATAAAATGTAAATCCACCAAATAATCATCTTTTAGTAATAGATAATGCCATATATTAATAAAGATTGACAGATAACAAAGTTTATCGACTAATTTTGCTAGTAATAGATTGACTTGTTCAGCTAAGTAGTTGATTGTTAAGTATAGTGCACTGTTGGTTGCAAAGAAAACACAAGATTATTATAAATTCTAAAATTTCTTGTGTACTCTTTTCATCGGTCTTATTAGAAATTTTTCTTTGCTCTTTGCATTATACGGAGTTGTAACGATTACAATCGGTTGAAATGAAAAAGGAAGGTGTATATGAGTAATCAGGTTATTGGGATTGTATTGCTGGTTGGTGGCCTCGCTCTTCTTGGGGGAGGGTACATCAAGTCTCAGTCTGTTTCCGGGTCACTTCGGTCCTTTTTGGGATTTAAGTTCAGCAAGGAGACCATGTGGTTCATTCTTGGCGGTATAGCCGCTTTTCTATCCGGTCTGTTTGTTTTGATGAGCAGGTAAAACTGTTTGAGGTTTTGTGTTTCTACTCCTTGTAGATTATCGCTGAAAGAAAAAGGAAGATATGTATGACACGTATACTTGGAATCGTACTGTTTGTTGGCGGTGTGGCGCTTATCGTTGGGGGATATTTTGCCTCCCAATCCGCATCTGAATCACTTCGATCGTTTTTGGGGTTCAAATTTGGCAAGGAGACCATGTGGTACCTCATAGGAGGAGCTGCTGCTGCAGTTTCAGGTCTGTTGTTGATGATGTCCGGCAGGAATTAGCCCTCAGTCTAACTGTCTGAATCTCCATTTTTGAAAGCTCATCTTTTTCAAATCTTGTCCTTCTTGTTTAAATCTGTATACTGAAGAGTATCAGAATTACGAGGTACAACACATGATCTATGATGAGCTTTCATTCCTTCACACGTACATTTCACTCAATCATGGCCTTACTGCTGCAATGCAAATCCTTGAAGCCAAACAGTGGAAGGACGAACCTTTGGGGTTCCATCCAACCGATAATGCCCGTATCACTTGTGAACTTGTTGCATATGAAAATTCATCCCAACCAGGTCCCTATCAGGTATTCGAAGAGAAGACCCGACTATATGTCGTAATTGAGGGTGAGGAGCTTATGGGTATTTCCTGGCGTGAGCATGCACGCTCCCTGAGCTTTGATGGGGAAGGGCAGGCTACCCTCATCGCCGATCCCATCGGAGTCATCCATGCCAAGTCAGGACATTTTGCCTTGTTCATGCCGGGAGAACCGCATACCAGCGGCATGGAATCACCTGGGAAAAAAGCCTTGGTACGAAAACTCATCTTTACGATATCCGACTGAATAAGCTATACAGGCGTTTACTAAGCTCTTAACAAAGAGCGGCAAAAGCGGTAGAGTGGGTAGCGATAAAGAGAGGAATTATCATGAGAGAGTATCATACAGCTACCATTGGCGATAAAGAGATCGGCCACGGCCTTCCAGTACTGGTGCAAACCATGTATGACAGTGCCATTCCCCATGAAAGGGAAGCTTTGGATGAGTTGCTCAGACGTATCGGATCTTTGAATGCCATGGGATGCGATATATTGAGGTTCTCCTACCCGAGCTCGGATGATCACGAAAGTTTTTCCTGTCTCTGCAAACACAGCCCCATTCCCCTGGTGGCTGATATTCATTTTGACTATAAGCTCGCACTGGATGCAATTGCATGTGGAGCTCATAAGATACGTATCAATCCTGGTAATATCGGTGCGCGTTGGAAAGTGGATGAGGTGGTAAGAAGCGCATTGGATAACAATGTGGCTATCCGTATCGGCTTGAATAGCGGCTCCCTGCCCAAAGGTGAAGACCCTATGCCAATCCTGATGAGCAACACCGCCTTGGAATATCTCTCCTGGTTTGAAAGCCTTGGATTTTATAACACAGTCATCTCCTTGAAGGCTAGCGATGTGGAGACGACCTATGAGGCAAACAAGCTCTTCGCATCGCAAAGCGGCTATCCGTTGCATTTGGGTGTAACCGAAGCCGGTTCGGTTGTCTCATCGGTTACCCGGTCAACGTGGGCTTTGGGAAGATTGCTTGAAAAGGGTATAGGAAGTACGCTTCGTATCAGCATTACCGGTGAAATAGAGACAGAGGTCCAGGCCGGGGTCGAATTGCTTCGCACCTTAGGTCTGCGCAAGGGTGGTATACGCATTGTCAGCTGTCCCCGGTGCGGAAGGCATAGCTTTGATTCCCAGGGATTTTTGCAGTCCATTGAGAAGGATCTGATGAGCGTACAGAAGGATCTCACGGTGGCCATCATGGGTTGTCAGGTCAACGGTCCGGGTGAAGCCAAACATGCAGACATTGCGATCACAGGTATTGGAAGAGATATCTTCCTCTATGAAAAAGGTAAACTGGTGCGAAAAGTCTCCCTTCAAGAGGCTAGGGAAGCAGTATTGGAAGCGGTAAGAAATGCAGAATAAACTCATAATCAAGGGTGCTCGCGAGCACAATCTTAAAAATATAGATATTGAACTTGAAAAGAACAAACTCATCGTCATCAGCGGACTCTCCGGAAGCGGAAAGAGTTCGCTGGCTTTTGATACTATCTTTGCTGAAGGTCAAAGGCGCTATGTAGAGAGTCTCAGCTCCTATGCACGGATGTTTCTGGACAGGCTGGACAAGCCTGATGTGGATTATATGGAAGGCCTCAGCCCCGCCATAGCGATCGAACAGAAATCGACTCAGAAAAATCCACGTTCGACAGTTGGTACCATTACTGAAATCTATGACTACTACCGTCTGTTCTGGTCTAGGGTAGGTACTCCACACTGTCATAAGTGCGGGCGCGAGATTACCGAGATGAGCATCGACCAGATCATCGAGGCAATATACAGGGCAAAGGATGAGAGCAGGATCATAGTAAGCGCTCCTGTTGCCATCGGACGCAAGGGCGAGTTCAAGAAGGTGTTTGAGGATGCCAAGAACGGTGGTTTCCAACGAGTCAAGGTCGATGGGGTAATGATGGAGCTTGATGAGCCGATCATGCTCGACAAACAACAGAAACACTCCATCGATGTTGTCGTGGACCGCCTCATCCTCCGCCCGGATGCCCGCCAGCGACTGGCTTCCAGCATAGAGACGTGCAACGAGATGACCAACGGTCTGGTTAAGATTACCTTCATGGCGGATGATGGCAGCGAACATGAGGAAATTTTCAGCGAACGCAACAGCTGCTCTCACTGCGGGATAACCCTGCCGGACCTGGAACCACGGCTTTTTAGCTTCAACAACCCCTTTGGTGCATGTCCGGAATGCAACGGCCTCGGCGTGAAGACTGAATTTGATCCCGACCTCATCATCCCAGACTATTCCAAGAGCTTTAACAAAGGTGCCATCGCTTCCCAAAACCCGGATGCCGAATGGTCACGAATCCCTTTTGAAGCACTGGCCAATCATTTTGGGTTTACCTTGGACACTCCGTTCAGCAAATTGAAGCCTGAAGTCATTGATGCGATCCTGTACGGCACAAAAGAAAATCTCACCATGGAGTATACCAAAGAGAAGCGCAAGGAGATCTATCGGGTCAAAAAACCCTTCCCTGGGGTGATCCCGGATCTTCAGCGTCGTTATTATGAGACACCGAGCATGCAGATTCGCATGTGGATGAACTCCTTTCAGCACTCCCATGTCTGCGACAGCTGTCATGGGGAGCGCCTCAGGCCTGAGGCACTCGCTGTAACCATCAAGGGGATGAGCATCATGCAGGCGACCCGTCTCTCCGTTAAGGCTTCTTTGGAACTGTTCAAGGATTTCACCCTTACTGAAAATCAGAAGATAATCTCTGCCCAAGTGCTCAAGGAGATACGTTCGCGTCTGCGATTCCTAAGTGATGTGGGCCTGACCTACCTGACCATTGACCGTAGCAGCGCCACCCTCAGTGGGGGGGAAGCCCAACGCATCCGTCTGGCCACACAGATAGGGTCCGCCCTAAGCGGAGTGCTGTACGTTCTGGATGAACCTTCCATAGGGTTGCACCAGAGAGATAACCAAAAGCTCATAGACACCCTCAAGAACTTACGGGATCTGGGAAATACGGTGTTGGTGGTCGAACATGATGAGGCCACCATACGTGAAGCGGATTATGTTGTCGATCTGGGACCCGGTGCGGGTGTCCATGGGGGCTATATAACAGCTCAGGGAACACCCAGTGAGATAGAAGCGAATCCTGCGAGCATAACAGGTCAGTTCTTGAGTCGCAAGCTTACCATTCCTATCCCTGACAAGAGGAGAAAAGGCAACGGCAAGAAGATTGTCATCAAGGGAGCGAGCAAAAACAACCTCAAGAGCATTGATGTGGACATCCCATTGGGCAAGATGATCGTGCTTACAGGGGTATCGGGCAGCGGGAAGAGTTCCCTGCTCAATGAGGTACTCCTCCCTGCTGTAAAGCGACAGCTGGCACAGAAGAGCCCCAACTTTGACGGATATGCAAGTCTTAATGGAGTGCAGCATCTGGATAAGGTCATCAACATTGACCAGAGTCCGATCGGTCGGACCCCTCGCAGCAACCCTGCAACATATGTGGGAGTGTTCACTCCCATCAGGGAGCTGTATGCCTCCCTGCCGGAGAGTAAGGCCCGCGGCTACAAGAGCGGACGCTTCTCTTTCAACGTGTCTGGTGGCAGGTGTGAGAACTGTAAAGGTGACGGGACCTTGAAGATCGAGATGAATTTCCTTCCTGATGTCTATGTGACGTGCGATGTCTGTCATGGCAAGCGATTCAACAAGGAGACTCTTTCTGTCCGCTACAAAGGCAAGAATATAGCTGAGATACTCGCCATGACCATGGATGAGGCAGCTGAATTCTTCAGTGCCATACCAAGGGTCAAACGCAAGCTCGATACCCTGATCTCGGTTGGTTTGGGATATATCCGCCTTGGTCAGAGCGCCACCACACTCAGTGGGGGAGAGGCCCAGCGTGTCAAACTCAGTCTGGAACTCTCCAAGTACGGAACGGGTAAAACTCTCTATGTTCTCGATGAGCCCACGACCGGCCTGCACTTTGCTGATGTGAAGAAGCTGATGGAGGTCATCAACCGTCTTGTCGATGGTGGGAATACCGTAATGCTCATCGAGCATAATCTGGATGTCATAAAACAGGCTGACCACATCATAGATCTCGGACCTGAAGGTGGCGATGGGGGCGGAATGGTTGTAACCAGTGGAACTCCTGAGCAAGTTGCCCTATGCAAAGACTCTTTCACGGGGTATTATCTTGCTCAGATGCTCCATGAAACAGATTGATTGGTTACGATTCAGAAAGCTGATAGTTTTTGCACTCTTGTTGCTGGGGTGTACCTTTTCTGTATTCTCACTCTCTGTCGATGATCCTCTGCTAGTGGCCCTTTCCATAGAGCAGGCTACTGAGAGTGAGTTGGTTTCAATGGTAGCCCTACGCGGCCTGCCCAAAGGTACAAGCGAAGAGATGCGCTCCTCTTTATACTCCTATCATGAGATCGAACCTCTCTCTCTTCCGCAAAATTCCGCTTCCAGGCAAACCTACACATTGACGATTATCCATGCAGACTCGGTATATAATGACCGGTCTCTCTCTTCTTTGGTAGTCCTTGAGGGAAATGCAGAGGTTGAATTCGCCCTTCAGGATGATCCGCGCCTCAAGCGGTTATCAGCAGCCAGGATGATTGTCGATCTTGAAAACAACCTGCTTATTGCTTTTGGGGATGTCTTTTTTGATGAGGGTGGCGATAGCGTTACGAAGCAGAGTGTGACCGGAGACATCGTAACTCTCAATTGGGAGAGCGAAGCCCTTTTGGTTTCCGGGGGAACTACCACAACAGAGAGGAAGAACAGCGAGGGTGAGGATATCCGATTCTTTACTACAGGAGACCTCATCTCCTACAACGGTTCTGGTGACGGGATATATTTTGATAGGGGATTCATCACTACCAATGAAAAACACGCATACTCATCCATTACTGCAGAGAGACTCGCTTTTCTCAGCGGTGGTGATATTCTGGTAAAGAATGCATATCTCTCCATAGGCAGGGTTCCTGTCCTGTGGGTCCCTGCCTTCTTCATCCCTGGTGTCAGGATGGCGGGTAACCCTGCCATTGGGTTTTCAAGCGACAGGGGTATGTTCCTCAACACCACATTTGAGATCTACGGTTCCTATCCGAACTTCAAAAAGAGTGAAGGCAGCAGCTTCACCAGCCTGCTTGGCAGCGATCCCGATGGCAGCCTCAAGGCCGATGGTGTGATGTATAGGGTTAGGGAAGGGGAGATGACACCATTTGAGAGATGGGCTGACAGTAGTGGCTCCTATCTCGCCCTGATGGGGGATTCCTATGAACAAAGCGGCATAACCATCGGCATGGAAGCCCACCACAGCTTTTTTTCCAAGAAAGTCGTCCTTGACAATAGCTTGAGGCTCGCAGTCCATCCGGATGGCAAGGAGAGTCTGACAAGTTATGGGGATTTCCCAAAAACAAGGATGTATGGGGACAACAAGTTCGTGGTAGCCTCCTCCTGGTCTGACCTGACTATCACAATGCCTTTCTACTCCGACCCATCCGTCCGCCGTCTCTATGGCAATCGGCTGACAACATTCTCCTTTGACTCCCTGTTTGGCACACGGCAGGAGTTTCCCTCAACCTATATGGGAGATGTGAACTCCTATACATGGAAGGCTAACGGTACCTTCAATTTCCCAACCGACCTGTTCGGAGATTATGTCAGACAAGCTAAGGTCACCACCCTCAACGCTTCCATTGACTGGCAATGGGGTAAGGATACAACAACTTCTCTTTATAGCTACAGGATAAAGAAACTCACCCTGCCAGAGTTGAAGGCAACCATCAGCGGAGAGCTCTTCTCCTGGTCCCGTCCTCTTGAAAGCAAGGGAAGTGAAGAGGATATCACCGTCAAAGAGCAGGCCAAGCCAGCTGAATATGAACCATTCAATCTCGATCCAACGTTGGAAAAGGCGAATATCCCGACTTTGGCCACCAAGGCCCGCCCACCTTCCAAAGGAGGCAGGCAGTCCATAACCCTTGGGTACTCGGTAGATGAGAAACTGATTTATTCAGTTGCAAACCTTGAAGATCCCAATACGACTTGGCAGACTAACAAGAATATCTACACCTCCACTAATCCAAGCCTGCAGCTTGATATGGTGCTGCACCCCTCTTTTTTCACTTTCAAACAGAAAGTATCCTCGCCTTTCATCACCAGTGAGGACAGGACCAAGGCTACGTATCTTACCAGGCAGTTCCAAGTGACCAGTTCGACCAGTGCATCAGTACCGCTCATAGGTCTGAGCTACATCTTGGAGGGAAGGCTCTATACATTCCGTGACTCACGCTCGGCCATTCTCTATGAGAGCAAAGAGTCCTACTTCTCCTTTACCAAGGAACATGTGACCAAACACCAGTTGCGTCTGGCCAAGTCCTTTGCTGTAGGAGAGGGGACCCTCTCCCCATCCATCACTGCGACCCTCTATCCGTTGACCCAATCCCTATTGCCGGCTCTCGGCTATGCGATAGGACCGTGGGCCTTTGCCGGTTCACTGCTCTTTGTCGATGATGATGGCCAGTTAGCCCCTAAGTTACTCTCTTCCTCAGCAAAGTTCACCACGAGCCATGTCACGCTTTCACTCTTGGGAACCTACGACCTTGAAAACCTCAAACCGGACAGATGGTCACCCCTCACTCTCTCGGGTAGCGGTCTGCTGGAGCTGTTTTCCAAGCAGCTAACCTTCAAGGAGAGTTTCTCCTTTGAGGCTGCTTCAGCACTGCACGGACCCAACTATTTTAAGGACCTTACGACTACTGTCTCCATACCCTACATAACATCCACCCTGGTCTATTCCGGACCTTCTGATGCTCTGATTGCTGAGAGTTTCACCACTCAGGTAGCGATCAAGGACCTTACCCATTCATGGTGGAAGAGACGGATCACCTTAAGGCTCGGCCTTGATGCCAAACTGAACATCAGTTTTGTTGATACGTACGCCACGGCCTTGAGTCTGACTGCAAAGGCTGGCTTTTCCATTGCTGAGTTCCTTGATTTCTCTTTTTCACTTACAAGCACCAATAGGGGATTCCACCGGTACTATGACGGTTCCGGTTTCTCCTTCCCCCTCATGTGGGCAGACCTTGCGCGCTCCTTTGACCTGGTGGGAGGGGGCAGGCATGCCACCCAGTTCAACATGAACTCCATCGCCATAGAGCTGACACACTATATGGAGGACTGGTCTTTGAATTGTAAATATACGGGAAATGTAGTACTATTGGCCAATCAATACAAATGGGTTCCGGTTGTTTCGGTTTTCCTCCAATGGAAGACTATCCCTGAACTTAAAGTTGATGAGAAATGGACTGAAAGATCCGGTGTCTGGATGCAAAGTCCTTCGTCATAAGGTGGGAGATGGAAAGCAGTATCGATTTCGATAATGAAGAGCAGATGCAACGTGTTTGTGGGATCAATGACCGCAACCTGCCTTACATGGAAGCTTTACTTGGTTGTGAACTTTTTGCAAAAGGTATCAAACTCTCTTATACATGTCCTAATGAAGCCTCTGGAAATCGATTCCAAAGGCTTTTACCCCGTCTGAAAGACATGGCTGAAAAACAGGACTACATAAGCGAAGCTGAGATATTCATGGAGTATCAGGGTCTCAAACATGCCCGGTCGGTGATGGACATCGCCCAAAACGGCAATGAAGAGAGTGAGAAGAAGCCCTCTCTTGTCGTACAGAACCGAATAGCCTATCCCAAGGGAGTACGTCAGGAGAAATATATTCGGGCAATGCAACAGAAGCAGGTAGTGTTCGGCATCGGTCCTGCCGGTACAGGTAAGACCTTCCTTGCCGTTACCTATGCATTGAGCATGCTCCTTTCAGGACAAAGAAATAAGATGATCCTTACCAGGCCGATAGTTGAGGCAGGAGAGAACCTGGGATTCCTTCCAGGTGACCTGGCCCAGAAAATCAATCCTTACCTGAGGCCTCTCTATGATGCGATGGAGTCAATGACAAGCCTCTCCACCATCCATCGCCTGGAAGAGAACGGGAGCATTGAGATAGCGCCTCTTGCGTATATGCGGGGCCGTTCGCTGCAGAATGCCATCGTCATACTTGATGAGGCGCAGAATACCACCATAGAGCAGATGCAGATGTTCCTGACCCGTCTGGGAGAGCAGTCGAGTGCTATCATAACAGGGGACATCTCCCAGGTTGACCTGCCCAGGCATCGCAAGAGCGGACTTGTCCATGCCATGGAAATACTGCAGGATATTGAAGATATCGAGTTTGTTCTTTTTGATTCGTGCGATGTAGTGCGCAGCCGCATAGTCCAACAGATTATCGATGCGTATGCAATTGATGCCAAGAACAACGACAAGGGTAACCAGTAATGAGCAGAAAACAATTGAGCAAAGAGAAAAAAGCCCTCAACATCAGAAACCAAAGGACCCTTGCCATAATTCTTGTAGTCCTGATAGTTTCCGCGGCGATGATCATCCCCTTGGTTTTGATCAGCAGCCCGGGAAAGGGGGTGCGTTCATTCTCGTCACGCTATGAGGTAGGCTCTTTGGCCAATGAGGATGTCTTTGCATTTTCCTCCTTTGAATATGAGGATATCGAACAGACTGAGCGCCTATTGGCAAAGGCGGAGGAGAAGGTGCTACCTTACTTCTCGTTCTCCCTCCATGCCACCTCTGTCTCGGTTTCCCGAGTTCAGGATTTCATTGATTATTGGGATCCTGCAAAGACAGATGTGCAGAAATTTGAGAGGGTAGGGTCTCCTGATTCTGCGAATGTCATGGCTCGTTTTGCTGAAATGAGCGAACAGGATTTGAAATTCATGCTGTCTGCACTTGAAGAGACCAGTGAACTTATCCTTCAAAAAGGGCTTTTCTCACAATCGGATGTACAAAAGAACAGGCAGAATGGCTATGAGTTCTTCTATATGGACAATACCCTAACCATGGAGAAGGCACGTTCCCTTGTCGAGCAACCCTTCAATTCCATTGTGACCAAAGAGAATCTGGAACACTATCTTTCCTATTGGCTGAAGGCGTATACGGATGCGAACCCTCTTTTCCAGCCCCAATTGCTTCTTGACACCCTTTCGCTTTTGCTTGAGGAGAATGTTCGCTTTAACGAAGCTAAAACCCTTCAACTCCGTACAGTAGCCAAGCAACAGGTCAAGCCCGAGCTGGTTACCATCCAGCGAGGGCAGAAGCTTATAGCCAAGGACTCTGTCATTACTGAGGAACAGATGGCCTTGGTCTCAAAGATGAAAAGTTCCTCGATCAACTACACTGTACTTGAATTGATAGGAAGGTTCATTTTCATCGTGTTGGCTACCGGCTCAGCCCTGTATGTCTTCACAGAATTTCTCAAGCATGAGAAACGTCATTATCTCTATCTGAACCTGATGCTCTCCTCCATCCTGCTATCCCTTTTGATGTTGTATCTCATCTCACACTGGACCATGCAAAACTCCATCCAATTCAAGGATTCATTCTTGCCCGTCCTGTTCGCACCTATCTTCATCTCACAGATCACCAACAAGAAACGTGTCGGTATCATCAGTGGCTTCATGCTCTCATGCTACGCCATGATCCTTCCCCACAGCACTGCCCTGACATTCTTTTTCTCCATGACAACTATTGGATTCTGTCTGTATTTTTTCCAATTCACCATCAAGAGACTTGAAGATATCTATAACTGGTTTTATGCCTGTCTCTTCAGCAGTTTCATTGCGATTTCACTGAATCTGCTAGCAGGACTCTCCTTCAATGGGATTATCAGCCTTTTGGGTGCTCTGGTGGTCAACATATCGGTATCGTTGGTGCTTGTAGCCGCCATTGTCCCTCTGTGTGAGAGGGTATTCAACATTCCGACATCCTTTCGCCTCAGTGAACTCGCCTTTGCCGACAGCCCGGTACTTGACCGCCTCTCTGTCGTAGCCCAGGGAACGTATAATCATAGCCGCTATGTAGCTGACTTGGCTTACAATGCGGCTAAGGCAATCGGAGCAAATGCTATGCTTGCCCGGGTAGGGGGCATTTATCATGATATTGGCAAGGTTGACCATCCGGAATATTTCATTGAAAACCAAGGCCAGGAGAACAAGCATGATGATATCAAGCCGAGTCTTTCCGTGGCCATTATCAAAAGCCACGTCAAACTAGGCGTGGAAAAAGGCAGGGAAGCCGGGCTGCCGCAGGAAGTGTTGGATATAATTGCCCAACACCATGGCAACGATGTGATCCAATTTTTCTACCATGAAGCAAAAGAACAGGCACAGGTCTCAGGCATTGATGTAAATGAGGATGACTACTCCTACAATGGGGTGACTCCCACTACTCCGGAAGCTGCGATCGTAATGCTTTCCGACTGTGTCGAGGCTGCCAGCAGGACTTTGAAAAAGGCTTCTCCTTCCAAGTATGAGAAGCTGATCCACTCTGTTATCATGGGCAAGATTGCAAGAGACCAGCTCAAGGACTCCTTGCTCTCGCTAACGGACCTGGAACTTATCGGCTCTTCATTTTTACAATCACTGATAGGAAGGGACCATCACCGTATAGCCTATCCCGAAGAGCTAGGGGATACTACCATGCAAAAAACACCTGTAAAAGGATAAGCGGATATGAAAAAAGAATTGGTAGTGGACATATCGTACGATGATGATTCCTACCGGGAAGTTGCACCTGAAGAACTGGTAAAGAAGCGGATCGTATCTGTTTTGGAGGCACTGGGCGTGGACCCCTGTGAGCTCTCTCTCAGCTTTGTAAGCGATGCGCGAATGCAAGAGCTTAACAAGACCTATCGCGACAAGGATGAGAGCACTGACATCCTTTCTTTTGTCCAGGAAGAAGATCTCCAGGACTTCAGTTGGCCTGAACTTTCTTTTAGTGGGGATAGTGCACCGCCAGTAGAACTTAGAGTGCTTGGAGACATGGTGATATCGATAGATACCTTGAAAAGAAATGCACAATCATTTAGTGTTGATGTCGATGAGGAGCTGTTTCGGCTCTTGGTTCATGGCTTGCTGCATCTCCTTGGATTTGATCATGCAAGCAATGATGCGCTTGAGCCAATGCTCGTACAACAGGAGCAGATTCTCATGAAACTTGGGGGGATTAAACGTTGATTTCGCGAATGAAAGGCTTGTTCAAGAAAAAGCACCACAATTTGGATCAGGAGCTTCGCCAGAAGGTTGAGATTGAAGAACGGCAGACGATGATTGAAGGGATCGAGGAACTCAAGGACAAGACGGTAAAAGAGATCATGGTCCCCCGGGTCGATGTGGAATTCCTTAACAGTACGATCACCCTCGATGAGTTTTATGAGATAATCCAGGAGCAGGGTTATTCACGGTATCCCGTATATGAGGACACCATAGATAACATTGTTGGAATCCTCTATGCAAAGGATATCTTACGACATGGGGTTGAGAATGACTTCGATGTACGTAAACTTATGCGAAAGCCTTATTTTATCCCTGAAAGCAAGCATCTTGATGACCTGCTTCGGGAATTCAAGGTCCGCAAGGTACACATCGCCATAGCAATTGATGAATACGGCGGTGTCAGTGGGATCGTATGCATGGAAGACATCCTTGAGGTCATCGTTGGAGATATCCAAGATGAGTTTGATGAGGATGAGGGCGATGGAATATTCAAAGTTGAAGAACAGGTATATATTGTAGAGGCTAGAACCTCCATTGATGATGTCAATGAGAGAGTAGGGCTGAAGATCGACGAAGAGGACTTTGAGACCATCGGTGGTTATGTTTTCGAGCTTTTTGGCAGAATCCCGTCGGAAAGTGAATCCATTGAGGATTCCCAGGCGGTATTCACTGTAGAGAGCATTGACGGACATAAGATCAACCAATTAAAATTGGTGGTTAAATAATTTGATACTACGTTGACCCTTTGGGGGGTAAACAGTATATTAATATCGATACGGAATTAAAATTCCCGGAGGAATACAATGAAAATTGCAATTAATGGTTTTGGAAGAATTGGACGCAACGTATTTAAGGTTGCTTTTGCAGACAAGAATATCGAGATTGTCGGTATCAACGACTTGACCAGTCCTAAGACACTGGCTCATCTTTTGAAATATGACTCCAACTATGGTGTGTATGACAAGACTGTAGAAGTTGGCGACAATGCAATCATTGTTGACGGAAAGACCATTCCAGTGTTTGCACTCAGGAATCCCGCTGAACTTCCTTGGAAGGAGCTTGGGGTTGATGTAGCCATCGAATCAACTGGCGTTTTCACCGTTGCCGAAGGGCCAAAGGGCGGTTACAAGGATCACATCAAGGCTGGTGCAAAGAAAGTAATCCTGACCGTTCCTGCAAAGGACAAGATCGAACAGACCGTGGTTTGCGGCGTCAACGACGACCAGCTCGACCTGAGCCTCGAAGCTTTCTCTAACGCTTCCTGCACAACCAACTGTCTTGCTCCGATTGCAAAGGTTCTTGATGATGCATTCGGAATCGAGCGCGGTCTCATGACCACCATCCACGCATACACCAATGACCAGGTCATGCAGGATCAGCCTCACTCTGACCTTCGCCGTGCACGAGCAGGTGCCGTGTCAATCATTCCTACCACCACTGGGGCTG
>Ga0265295_1003912_pt1 | contig 20791 bp, 22 predicted proteins | sample Munlansysbiofilm_FD_192503 | JGI IMG/M metagenome (GOLD analysis project Ga0265295, IMG submission 192503) | Leachate microbial communities from a municipal landfill in Southern Ontario, Canada - Methane capture system biofilm | ecosystem: Engineered > Solid waste > Landfill > Unclassified ... | reverse complement strand
GTCTAACCCGGGCGCAGATCCTCAATCCACCTATCATGGTGCTGGACGAAGCCACCAGCCACCTCGATGGTGACAGCGAGGAATTGATCTACGCCGGAATGCGCACCCTGGCTGGCGGGCGCACCACTCTGATGATTGTGCACCATCTGCGCCTAGCTGCCGAAGCCGACCACATCGTGGTACTCCACCACGGACGCGTCTGCGAACAGGGCAGCCATCAGCAGCTACTCGCAGCCGACGGACGTTACGCCCACCTGTGGAGTATTCAGCAACTGGAGGCGCAGAGTAAGCTCGCAGCAAAGAAAATTATCTGACACTTTAAGCAAAACCCAACCACCCCTAGCCCCTCCTTTGGAAGGCGGGGAACATACGTTAATCAGGAGAAAATAAATGCAGCGCAGAATCAATATTACCGGGGTTATCTATGCATCCCTGTTGCTGGCATCGCTATGCATCTCTACCTGCATTACTGGATGCAGCAGTAGCAGCAATCATAAAGATCCGGAACGGGACAGGGTAAAAATCCTGCACATGAACGATGTTCACTCCCATCTGGATGCAACTGAACTTGACTTGCTTCTTGGTGGTGAAATAACTCGCTGCGAAGTGGGGGGGATGGCGCGAGCTGCAGCCTTGATCGCTGAGCGCAGGGCAGCAACCCCCAATCATCTGGTGCTCCACGCTGGGGATGCGGTCCAAGGCACCATGTACTGCACCCTGTTCGATGGCGCTGCGGAGGCGGAAGTTATGAACGCTATGGAATTCGACGCCATGGCTATCGGCAACCATGAGTTTGATAACGGTGACCTCTGGCTCGCGGACTTTCTTGCCCGTTTGGATACCCCTATCCTGAGCGCTAATGTCAGCGTCCCCGCACATAATCCCCTAGCCGGGCGGTATAAGCCCTATGTCGTTCAGAAGGTCGGTGGCTACGATATCGGCATCATCGGACTCACCATCGCCGGCAAAACCCGCGCCTCCTCCTCCCCCAGCTCCGAGGTACACTTTGAAGATGAAGTTATTGCGGTGCGAGGGGCAGCGGAAGAACTCCTGGCTGCTGGAGTAGGCAGGATTATTCTCCTGAGTCACTACGGCTACCCGCATGTACTCTCTTTGGCTCGGCAAGTACCCGGCGTCGATGTAATTGTAGATGGCGACTCCCACAGCCTCCTCGGAGATTTTGCCCCTTATGGATTGGAGAGCAGCGCCCCCTATCCCATCATGGAGACCAATAGCTCAGGGGAGCCTGTTTGCATTGTTCAGGCGTGGGAGAATTCCAAAGTAGTCGGTGAATTGAACGTCATATTTACGGGCGACAGCGTAGCCGAATGTAGTGGCACCCCCCATCTGCTATTGGGGCATCAATTCAGCCGCATGGGTGAAGAAGGCAAGCAAGAGATGCTGACAGCCTCACAGCTCGGTAGCGTATATGCTGAAATCGAAGCAGCTCCGCAACTGACCTTGGGTGAAGCAGATCCGCAGGTAGCGCAGATCATCGGCTTCTACGCCGAGCAGCTAGAAGATATGGCCATGCAGGTGATCGGTTACGCCCCGGAAACCCTGCCTCATGTCCGCGTCCCGGACCCGCACCACATCAACCCCAAGCTGGCGCTTGGCAGCACCCTCGCACCGTTTGCAGCACGAGCCTTCTACGCCCGCATCCCCGATGCGGATATTGGTCTCATCAACGCCGGAGCTATCCGGACGGATCTGCAAGCAGGCGACGTCCGTTTCGAAAGTGTGTATACGGTAATGCCGTTTACCGGCACCCTATTCACTCTGGAAATCAGCGGCGCCGAAATAAAGCAGACCCTAGAGGATACCCTTGAAAACATCGCCAGCGGCGGTTCGAGCGGCAGCTTCCCCTATGCGTACGCCATACGCTATTCAGTGGACGCCACCAGAGCCTTCGGAGAGCGGATAACCGAACTCGAGTTTCGTCCCCGCAACGCGGAAGGGTTTATTCCTCTTGAAGATGACCGCCTCTACACCCTAGTTACCAACAGCTTCATTGCCGCCGGCAAGGATGGTTATGCCACCGTGGCGGACATAAAACAGCAACGCGGGGCTACCGATACCTTCATCGATGTAAACCAAGCGTTAATCGAGCATATTCAAGCCCTGACCCTAGAAAATATGAACGTAACCGCTTTAAGTATTGAAGATCACTGCATTAAGGAATATCTTTCTACCCCTGACCCAACCGACAACCTATAAAACAGCGATACCTACGCAAACCCAGGGAGAACACCATGAAAATCACCAGAATATTCCGCTATTTATCGCTGTTCGTCCTACCTCTCGCTTTTCTGTGCGGTTGCGAAAAACAAAAAACCATCACCTCTCTTGAAGATCTGCGCACGGCGGTATTTGCCGTTCCCGGTGGTACCATGGCCGACCAATTAGTGCTCTCAAGGCTCCCAGACGCGAAGTTTATCTATTTCAACAGCGTACTGGACGCCGCTATGGCGGTCAAAGCAGGTAAAGCCGACGCAGTGGCCTACGATGAACCCATTCTGCGCAACATCGCTGCAAAAAGTGGCGGGCTGCAGATTCTAGAGGAGATGGTCACCACCGACACCTACGGAGTTGCCGCCAACCGGAATAACCCTGCCCTGAAGCAGGCTATCGATACAGTGATTGAGCAGCTGCGCAATAATGGGGTCTACGCCGACATGCACGCACGCTGGTTCCCCACAGCAGGCGCACCGGCACCAATGCCAACGATTGAACTGAAGGCTGACCATGGCGTTCTGCGCCTTGGCACCGCCGCAGTCACCGAACCTTTTTCTTTTGTCGTTCAGGGACATGAAATTGTGGGCTTCGACATTGAACTGGCTCGACGGGTGGCGCAACATCTCGGCAAGGATTTGGAAGTGGTAAACCTAGAGTTCGGCTCGTTGATACCGGCGCTTATGGCCGGTAAGGTGGATATGATCGCCGCCTGCATCACCATCTCCGAAGAACGCGCCCGCAAGGTCCTGTTCTCCACCCCCTACTACACCGGCGGGATCGCTGCTATGGTGAGAAAGTAAACAATGGCATCCCTTTCAGACCGCTGCTTAAGCGCCTGAAAGGGAAACCCTGCCCCGCACGCAACCGCATCAATTCAGATCCAGCCACAGCGTAAGCATATTGCGCTCAGTGCTGCGCCCAACGCTACACTCATACCTCACCTCACGCGCCAAATTGCGAATCAAGATAGCCCCGAGATTATCCTCAAGATCCTCTGCCTCCAAAGGATTGCCCGGCGGCCCGACACTCGCAAAACACAGCTCTAGAGCAGCATCCTTCTCATGGTGCGCAACACTGAATTGTACGTCAAAGGGTTCAACACCTAACTTCAGCAGCTCCAGGGTCTCTTCGGTTAGCAACTGCACGCGGTTGACAACTCCGGAGGGGAGCAAATGCTTCTGACAGAATTGTTCCAACTGGCCAAAAATGGCGTACAGATCAAAATTCCGGCTGGTGAGGTTCAGCTCTAGACGGCGGATCTGCTGAATAAAATCGCGGGTGCGCTGGTTTTGTGGATTGGCGAAGATCTGCTCAGGTGGCCCCTGCTCGTAGATAATCCCCTCATCTAAATAGAACACCCGGGTTGAAACCTGACGCGCAAACTCCATCTCGTGGGTCACGATGGCCATGGTCATCCCCCCCTGCGCCAGACGCCGAATAACCGCCAACACCTCACTCACCATGGTGGGATCAAGGGCGGATGTGGGCTCATCAAACAGGATAATATCCGGCTCCATCGACAAGCAACGCGCTATAGCTACACGTTGCTGCTGCCCGCCAGAGAGTTCCGCTGGAAAACTGTGACTCTTCTCCGCCAACCCCACCATACTCAGCAGTTCCATGGCTTTAGCTGTTGCGGTCGCAGGCTTATGCCCCAGCAAATGGATCGGCCCCAGGGTGAGGTTGCCGAGCACATCCAGATGGGGAAAGAGGTTGAAGGACTGAAACACCATCCCCATCCGTTGCCGCAGACGTGGCACATTCGCACCGGGAGCAGTGATCTCTTGGCCATCAATCAGGATACTGCCGGCGCTGGGCTGTTCCAACAGATTCAGACACCGCAGCAGCGTACTTTTCCCGGTTCCCGATGAACCTATGATGGAGACAACTTCCCCTTTCTTGATTTCCGCATTGATGGAATGTAAAACCTCGACGCTGCCGAAACGTTTGGCCAAATTACGGATACTGATCATAGCGGTAACCCCTCGGCACCTTGGCTTCGGCGCGGCGCAGTACGGCGCTCAACATAATCGAGGGCCAGACCGAGAAACCAGATGATGGCGAAATAAAACACTGTCACCAGCATCAGAGGGAAAAAAGCCTCAAAGGTACGGCTACGGATGATGTCCCCGGCGCGAGTGAGATCCTGCACTCCGATATAACCCACGATAGATGTAGTTTTTACCATGGTCATAAACTCCCCACGATACACAGGGAGGATACGCCGCAGCGCCTGAGGCAAAACAATGTAGTAAAAAGTTTTGAACCGGGTAAAACCCAGAGCGAGCCCAGCTTCGATCTGACCATCAGCTACACCCTCGATACCGGTGCGAAACATCTCCGCTACATAGGCCGAAAAATTAATCCCAAAAGCTATAATCGCTACCGTCACTGGGGCGATTCTTGCAGAGGCAAAAACTACGTAAAATGTAAGCATCAACAGCAACAGCACGGGCATCCCGCGAATCAAAAAAATGTAGCTCCGCGCCAGCGTTTGGAGCACGGGACGCTTCGACATCCGCATCGCACATACCAGCCCCCCAAGGGCAGAGCCGCCCACCGTTGCTCCAGCGGAGATAAACAGGGTGGCTTTGAGCCCTTCCAGAATCAGGCGCCAGCGTCCTTCAGCTATAATATTCGCCATAAAACTCTGCCGCAGTTTCTCGAACAGACTCGCCTCTACCAGTGCAGTGCCTAAGTCGCTCTCGCCCAGAGCCCACAGCCCAGCTGGCACCAATGCCAGGAAAAGCAGGCTCACCCATAAAAATTTTCGCCCTGCTGTGTTGCTCTGTCCTCGGTATCGCGCCATCGTTGTTGCTCCACACTGTTTCAATATTGATATCCAGCAAAATCCGTTCTGAAAGAATCCGCCTGCCTACTTGCACACTCCGATTCGTCGACCGCTCATATGGTTGGTCACCGTCATCCCTTCGGGCAGAGACATTTTCACGGTTCCTTCGAAACGGTCGCCATGATAGGTGATTTGTCCGTCCCCCTGAATCTTGCCCTCCTCTCCAACGCAAACCATACTCCAGGTTACGGTATTGCCCTTGATCTGATGGTTGGTCACTTTGCATTCACTATTTGGCTGCTCGCTCGGCGGAATGAGATCCTCTTGGGTGATACACTGTGTCATGGTCACAGGCGGGATAGCCACCGGAATCCCTGGGATTTCCACCCGGGTGGTGATCTCCCACAGCCCCTCCTGCATATCCACAGGAGTTGCACCTACGCCTTGACTCACTCCCATAACCAGCAACCCCACCACCAATAAAAAATTTCTCCACATATCCTGACTCCTTGAGGTAAATAGGATGCTACCGCGTCGGTCATTGACGCCATAAAATAACCTTAAAATATCCTTTTCGCCGCGTCAATAAACTGCTGAAGCCACAAACCAAAAAAGGCGACCGTTGGGTCGCCTTTTTTGGCTAAACTGCTATCTTTTTACTCTCTTCTACCCCAGGGTAGGTACCACCTGAGCTATCTTGCCAAAAATACCACTCTGCTGCTTGAGGCTTGCATCCTTGGCAGCTTCAAGCGCAAGGGTAAGTTCGGTTATATCTTCATCTGTTTCAAGCTCCAAGGCGTGATAGAAGATTCCGGCGCTTCTTGCTTTGCGCAAAAAGGTAACAGAGTCGGTATCTGCGAGCAGGATGATCTTCACCCTTTTATTTACCTGCTTGAACAGACTGATTAACTCCAAGGTATCGCTGCCGCCGAATTCATCCCCTAAGATCATCACTGGAACTTTGTGCGCGCGCAGGGCGTGTACGGCCTGGGTGGTATCGGTTACGATGTCGCTGTTACACCCGGCAGAATTAACAATGCGCTGCAGGGTGGCGCTATCGGTGTGGTTGTGAGCTATGATGGTGGTGACCATGGCGGTTCCTCCTGTGTTTCCTGCAGCATTAAAGGGTTATTTCTTGACGCTTACTGTTGCCTGTTGGGTTTCTGTGGCGCTGCTGGTGCTCTTTACCACCCCAAGGATAACCAACAGGGCAGGCAAAAGCTGCGCTACAACGATCAGGGCGCAGAAGCCGAGGAACGTCCATACCAGAATGCCGCTATGGTCGGCGCGTCCGGCGGTACTGGCCGCAAAACTGGTGCCGGTTAAAAGAAGCAGAGTAGCAATGGTTGCGCTTATCTGTTTAAACATGGCTTATATCCTTTATTTTGATTATGCGTTGGTGTTTGTTTAGTCTTTAAATCGGCTCGGAGCCGTTTATGCGCCTCCGAGCCATGTGTTATTAAGTTTTTAGGCTTTGTCAGCAACTTCGTCCTTGCTGCTTGCAACTCCCTTTACGATGCCAAGCATCATCAGGGTTGCAGGTACCAGCTGCGCTACTACGATCAAGGCGCAGAAGCCGAGGAATGCCCAGACCAGGATGCCGCTGTGGTCAGCGCGCCCGGCACTTGAGGCCATGGCGGGTACTGCAGCGCTGAAGGTGAAGAGGGTAGCCAGTACGATTTTAGTGAGTGTTTTCATGGTTGTTCTCCTTGTTAAGAGTTTGTGTGTGTATGTATACGATTTGTTATATCTGTGTATTTATTTTCAGTGTTCAGGCACGTCTTCGCCACCTTTGAGTCCCTTGCCGATCCCGACCAAGAGCAGGAGTGCGGGTACGAGCTGGCTGACTACTAACAAGCCGCAGAGTCCTAAGAAAGCCCAGGCCAGGATACCTGAGTTTGAAACCTGGGCTGTGGCGGCGTATACCGGGGAAGCGGTAAGGATGGCTGCGGTAGTAGTGATGATGGTCTTTTTCATGATGTCCTCCTGTTTTATGTTGCTGCCCTTTGGTGCGGGCGTTTTGTGTTTGGGGTTGTGGTGTTCCGTCTTTCTTACTCTTCGATCTTTCTTGCCTTTATAACACTGCTACTTACGTGCCAAGTTTCATAAATACATTTATGCCTAAACCTATTTACTGCGTAACACGTTGATAACACACTTAATATTTCAATTTTTTGACGTCTAATATCTTTTAAGGGTTAAATCTCAGTTCGATCCTGCCGCACAAAACGCGAGAAACGTATATTTAAATTATACACTTAAGCGCCGCTATATTGATGATTCAGAGGGACTACCATCAGCCTAACTAATTGATATTATATAGATTACTATCAATCAAGCCCCCATGTATATGCAAAACATACGTCACAATATATTCGTCATATGATGTATACAGAAGATATTTAATGGATGGAACAGGCGCTGACACCCCCCTTTTGTGCTATTCTCACGCGCTCTTGCATGTCAAACATGCAGCAACGCCTGTGTAACCGCATCCTTACCCCTAAAAAACAGAGAGAGAGAATTCAAGATGAGCGATCTGCCGAGTTGCCCTAAGTGTAATGGTGAATATAGCTATCAGGATCGGGAAATGTTGGTGTGCCCGGAATGTGGGCATGAATGGAGCGCCACTCAGGCGCAAGAAGAAGCGGACGGTCTCAGCGTCAGAGATGCGAACGGCAATCTGCTCCAGGACGGCGACAGCATCAGCGTAATTAAGGACCTGAAGATAAAAGGATCGTCCGCAGTGGTAAAGGTAGGGACAAAAGTAAAAAACATCCGCTTGATTGAGGGAGATCACGACATCGACTGCAAAATCGACGGCATCGGCGCCATGAAACTCAAGTCTGAATTTGTAAAGAAGCTTTAGTCACCAAATTCAGCAGACGTCAGGAAAGGGCGAAAAAATGGCTGATAAGGTTACAATCTTACAACCTTGACGTAATTATCTCTGTCGGCTACCGGGTGAAGTCACAGCGCGCCACCCAATTTCTCCAATGGGCAACCCTATTGCTGCAGATACGCAGTGCTCGTCATATCCAACTCGGACGTCCCCTCTTCCAACTGAAGTACAGGCCTGTGCTCAGGGGTGGAAGCGATAACCCGCCCCCGCCGGATCACATACAGGCGCGGCGGGCGCAAACGCAGGGCATCAATGGTGCTGCGCGCCTGCAGTAGAACCATATCGGCATTACACCCAACCTCCAAACCGTAACCCTGCAGCCCCATCACCCTCGCACCTCGGGTGGTAACCATGCTAAAACTCTCTTCCATCTGCTCCATCGAGGTCATCTGGGTGGCATGCAACCCCATGTGGGCTACATCGAGCATGTCGTGCGAACCGAGGCTGTACCATGGGTCCATGACACAATCATGCCCGTAAGCCACATTGATCCCCGCTGCGAGCAACTCCGGTACCCGCGTCAGCCCACGCCGCTTCGGATATGTATCCTGCCGCCCCTGCAAGGTCAAATTGATTAAAGGGTTGGCGATCACGTGCAGCTGCGCCTCGGCCATCAGCGGCAGCAGCTTGGTGACATAATAGTTATCCATGGAATGCATCGAAGTAAGATGGGAGCCCGTTACCCGCCCCTGCAATCCTAGCCGACAGGTTTCCGCCGCCAGGGTTTCCACATGGCGCGACATGGGATCATCGGACTCGTCGCAGTGCACATCCAGCGCCAAACCACGCTGCGCCGCAATCTCACCCAGGGCGCGGATGCTCGCGGCACCTTCGTCCATGGTGCGTTCGAAATGGGGAATCCCCCCCACGACATCCACCCCCATATCCAAGGCGCGTTCCAGATTAACCCGCGCCTCAGGGCAACGCAGATAGCCGTCTTGGGGAAACGCCACCAGCTGGATATCCAAATATGGCGCCATACGCCGCCGCACTTCCAGCAAGGCCCGCACCGCTTCAAGGCGTGGATCGCACACATCTACGTGGGTGCGGATATGCAACACCCCCTGCACCAAAGCTTGGCGACACACCGCAAGCGCCCGTTCTACCATGGCCGCAAAGGTGAGCTTCGGCTTCAACTCGTTCCACAGCGCAATCCCCTCCAGCAGGGTGCCGCTGCGGTTCAGACGCGGCTGCCCCAAACTCATGGCCGCATCCATGTGGAAGTGCGGGTCGACAAACGATGGAGAAAGTAAATAGCCCTTGGCATCTATTACATCTATCACCTTCCCCGCCGCTTGCTCTATACCCTGCGCAACCGTGCGGATCACTCCATCCGTCACCCCAACCGCCATGTTAGTGCGCCCATCGGGCAAGGTCGCATTTTTAAGAATAAGATCGTACATAGATCTCCACATAAGTCAGGGAAGCATAAAAGTTGGCTTGCTAAAATCAGCTCCGCTGCCGCAGAACGCCAGCACCAAAGGGATACTAGCAAGTTACTTAGGCAGCAACAATATAGATTCGTATCCTTAAGACCCATGGCTGGGTTTAACCCCTCCCGCCTTACACTTCGCCCCAAAGCTTTTTAAGGGTCTTGGTCAGAATGACACTATCAACCCCCATGCCGATATAACCAGTCTGGCCGTAGGTGTCGTAGAGCTCAATCTGGTCGACAAGTATGCGAATTTCAGCTTCCCGCGCACGAAAAGGGGCCGGATCGTCGAGAATGGCGAAAACCTTGGCAGCGAGGAAATCGGGCAGCTCCTGATCACGCTGCGCCGCTAGGGTCGTGCTCTTGAGTTCGGCAAAAATATCCATCCCTATGCTCCTTTCGACCCCTTCTGCGCCTCATTCAACCAGCGCAGCGTCCGTTTAATATCTTCGTGGTCGTAAGCCCATTTACAGCATCCAGCTTCAGCGTAGACATCGTACTCAAGCACCTGCGCCAGCAACATTTCTACCTGATATTCCTTCTCTGCATATTGCTGCGGATTGCGTGCCACCTCCAGCACCGGATCGGCCAACCATTGAGGTAATTCGCCGTGGATATACTGCTCCAAGGTTGCTTCTTCCAACTCTTTAAATAGTGTATTCATATGTACTCCTTTCACGCTTGACGCAGTTGTTGAAGAATATCGATTACCCGCTCCCAATCCACCGCTGGGGTCAGATGACACCAGGACAGGCGCAGGGAACTTTCCGCCTGCTCGAAGGATACGCCCATCGCCGCCAACACATGGCTAGGGGTGCGGGTGTGAGACGTGCAGGCGGACGTACTTGAGATGGCAATCACCTCTTTCAAGGCGTGGATCGCCTGATCGGAAGGAATACCGGGAATCGAAACGTTAATCACATGGGGCAAACAATGGGCCTCGGCTCCGTTCTGAATCGCACCAAGGCGCGCCAGCGCCGCCAGCACCTGCACCCGGAAAGCTCGGCAGCGCTCCTGACGCTGTGCGTGCTCACGGAGGGCGAGCTTCGCCGCGTCGCCGAGGCCGACAATGAGGGGAACCGGCAACGTCCCCGGGCGCAACCCCTGCTCTTGCCCCCCACCGAACATCAGAGGCTGCAACGGTGGCAGGTTGGCAGCACGCTTGCGGGCGATGAGCGCCCCCACCCCCTTGGGAGCGTAGATCTTATGCCCGCTGATACTCAAGAGGTCGATGCGCTTCTGGCGTAGCTGTTCGAGCTCCTTGCCGAAACCTTGGGCGGCGTCCACATGCCACCAGGCCGGGTGCTGTGCCAGAACGTTGGCAACCTCGGCGAGGGGCTGCACGCTGCCGGTTTCATTATTTACCTGCATGGTCGAAACCAGCGCCGTATCGGGGCGCAACGCCGCCGCCAACTGGTGCGGATCAAAGCGCCCATCCGCCCCTGCGGGGAGGATCTCCACCTCAAACCCTAGGCGCTCTAAAGCTTCAAAGGGTTCCAGCACCGCCTTGTGCTCAATAGCGGTGGTGATAACATGGCGCTTACCTTCCGCCAACGCGGATTGCGCCAGGCCGAGGATGGCCAGATTATTAGCCTCGGTGGCACCACTGGTGAAGATCACCTCGTCGGGGCGCGCTTCAACCACACGCGCAATCTGCGCGCGCGCATGTTCCACCGCAGCACGAGCGAAGAGCCCATAATCGTGGATCGGACTGGCGGGGTTACCATAATCCTGTTCCAGAAACCGCGCCGCCAGTTTGGCGACCGCAGGTTCCACCGGAGTTGTGGCGTTACAGTCAAGGTAGATAGGCATGATCGCTGCTCCTTGCTTAGAGTTCAAAACACTACCCCCCTTTCCGCTACGCTCCCTTCCCCCCTATTCTTATAGGGGGGATTGAGGGGGGTTGTTGTTTTCGTCATTGCGGGCTTGACCCACAATCTGATTCGAACACCGGAGCCTTCCTTGTGCGGGGATCCTGAATCGAGTTCAGGATGACGGCGCGGGGAGTTCAGGATGACTGGGGTGAAGCACCCCCCTTTCCGCTGCGCTCCCTTCCCCCCTATTCTTATAGGGGGGATTGAGGGGGGTTGTTGTTTTCGTCATTGCGGGCTTGACCCACAATCTGATTCGAACACCGGAGCCTTCCTTGTGCGGGGATCCTGAATCGAGTTCAGGATGACGGCGCGGGGAGTTCAGGATGACTGGGGTGAGGCACCCCCCTTTCCGCTACGCTCTCTTCCCCCCTATTTTATAGGGGGGATTGAGGGGGGTTGGTTGTTTTCGTCATTGCGGGCTTGACCCGCAATCTGCCGCGAACACCGGAGCCGCCCTTTTGTGGCTTAGTATAGAAAGGAATGCTTTATATATAAAATATATTGTTTTTATTGTTACTATAAAAATAGTATATACAAGCAGATGGGCAACAAGCCCGCGCGGTTGCTTAACTCCCGGAGGCACCATGAATCTACGTCAGCTCCATTTTTTTCTGGAAGTGGCCCGTTGCGGCAGCTTCACCGGCGCGACGGAACGCCTACATATCTCGCAGCCAGCTCTAAGTATCGCCATCCGCAAATTGGAAGAAGAGCTGGAGGTCAAACTCTTCAACCGCCGCGACCGCAGGATCACCCTTACCGCCGAGGGGGAAGTGCTGGCCCGCCACGCGCGCGAAATTCAGCGCAAAGTGGCCGAGACCCGCCAAGAACTCGCCGACCTGCGCGGGCTGCTCAAAGGGGAGGTGCGGATCGGCCTGACCCCAATGTTAAGCAGCTGCTTCCTCCCCAGGATCATCTCCGCCTTCAAACAGCGCCATCCAGCGCTGCAAATGTCCATCACCGGGGATAGCGCCTGGAACATCTCCCGTCAAATCGAACAGGGCAAAATAGACATGGGCATCATCGCGGGGCCAGTGCCAGAGGGGTTCGACGCCCACCACCTGTTACGCGATGAGGTGGTCGCGTGCGTGCCGCGCAACCATCCCTTAACCCGGCGCGGAAGCGTCCCCGTGCGCGAGTTGCTCGGCGAACCCCTCATCCACTTCAAAACCGGCTATCATCTGCGCGAGATGATCGACGCCCTCGCGCAGCAAGAAGGGATGACCCCCGTCGTGGTGGCAGAATCAAACCTGTTCTCCCTGATCGCCAATCTAGTCAAAGAGGATCTGGGGCTGGCCTTTCTCTTACGGATGATGGTGACGCAAGACACTCAACTGGCGGCGCTCTCCTGCTCTCCCCCGCTCTATCTTGACCTCTCCATCGCTTGGAAGAAAAACACCAGCCTGTCACGCGCCAACCACGCTTTTGTTGAATTTCTCATCGAAGAAGTAGACGACTATTACCTGCTGGCCCAGGACGCAAGCACCTTCCCGCTGCCATGATATACAGAGTCTAGAGTGGTTAAAGCGCCATTAAAACCCATGCTAAGCTGAAAATATCTTGGCCAAAACGTCGGTTGAGGTTGACAAACACGGGGCATATGAGGCAGAACCTATAGTATTTACCGCTGATGGGCGCGTGCGCGTTTTTTTCCTATACGTATATTTGCCCAAAGCTTGCTTGCCTCGTAGTTTTGTTCGCCCTGTAGGCCCCGCAGATGATACTGCACATAGCCTGCGTCTTACGTCTTCCATGCTTACGGCAGTAGCTGCGCCGTAACTTACTTACCAAAACAGGTCATCTATGATGAACGCCATCAGGAACAATACCCGCGAAGAACGCCATAAACTGCGCCGTAGACGCCGGTTTCGGCTGCTGGTAGGAACCCTTGCCCTCTCCTTAGCGGCTTTTATCTACACCAGCTCCGCATCTCTCTTCCCTTCCACCGGCGCTGAAATAGTGGTTTCACCCCTATCTTTGCCGGAAGAAGAGCTCCAGGCGCAGCTTTGCGACCCAACACCCGAGCCAGCAGCAGCCCCTGACAATATTTTTATACGCGACATCGTACCCGGAGACACCCTCGGTTCGATTTTCAACATGTTCGAGATCGCCCCCTGCACCCTGCAGCAGATTCTGGCCGCAGACGAAGAAGTACTCGCGCTCGACACCTTACGCCCAGGGAACCGCCTGACCTTCACCCTCGATAAAGAGGTACGCTCCCTAGAGCGGATGGAACTATTTATTCACCCCGCCAGACACGTTGTATATCAACGTCAGGATGACACCACCTTTGGCTTTGAAGAAGTTATCCTGCCAGGGATCTGGGAACAGGACGTGCTCGAAGGGAGCATCGAAGGCAGTTTCTACCTTTCCGCCAAACGCGCGGGGCTGAGCGAAAAAGAAACCGCGATAGTCTCTGACTTGTTTGGTGAGCAGATTAATTTCGCGCGCGAAATCCGCGCCGGAGACGTGTTTCAGATTATCCGCAGCCAGCAGTTTGTCGAAGATGAATTTACCGGCCAGAGCCGCATCGAAGGAGTACGCATCTTCCGTGGCAAACGCCTCTACAGCGCATTTCTATTTGAAGACGGCAACTATTACGACCACCGCGGTGAAAGCTTGGCGCGCGCATTCCGCCGCTATCCCACCAACACCCAGTACCGCGTAAGTTCCCCCTTCAACCCGCGCCGCCTGCACCCCATCACCCGCCGGATTTCACCCCATAACGGCGTCGATTTCGCCATGCCAAGCGGAACCCCCGTCCTGGCCACCGGCGATGGCATAGTCTCCAGAGTGCAAAACCATCCCTTTGCAGGCAAATACATCGAAATTCAACACGGCACCCAATACACCACCCGCTACCTGCATCTAAGCCGTTTTCATGTAAGAACCGGGCAAAAGGTCGAACGTGGCCAACGCATCGCCCAATCAGGCAACACCGGGCGCTCAACCGGCCCACACCTCCATTTCGAGCTCCACGTCAAAGGGCGCCCAGTCAATCCCCTGACCGCCAGCATCCCCAAAGCCTCCTCCGTACCCAAAGCCAAGCTGGCCGAATTCAACCAGCGCGTCACCGAACTAGTATCCATAATGGAACACCCACAACACCACATCGCTCAACCCCAGCGCGAATCCGCCCCACAAAACCTAACCGGGCAAACCGAACACACCAAAATCGTCGCGCAGCGCGATTCCAGGATTGCCGGGAGCTAAAAACACGTATCCCACCACTGTAGCAAGGACGATTCTAGATTGCGGGTCAAGCCCGCAATGACGGTATTGCGTCGTAATGACACAAATAACCGCCCCCCCCTCAATCCCCCTTATTTTATAGGGAGGAAGGGAGCGCAGCGGAAAGGGGGGTCACTCATGTCGTTAATTATACCGCGCAAATAACTATGAATGCTAGTTTAGTGTCACAACTTCTTCGGCTGTAGTAGCGGTCAGCACATTCTCGGCAAAGCGCTCAAGCTGCTCAGCTGTTGCGGCGGCGAGTTGGCCCTCTACATAGGGTGGAATCTGCCCGAAACGCAGTTTGATCAGTTTGCGCAGCAATGCGGACTGGCCGCCTATTATCCCCCGTGCTTCACCCTCATTCATCCACTTCTGTGCAAGTGTAGCCATAATTTCCTCCCTTATCTCACTGTCTTCGATACTTTTTCTGATGGTTTCTTCATTTATGTGTTTACTGCAGCCGCTGACATATCTTAGATACATTTCGATCTTTTCTAGTATGCTGCGGCGGTCATTTGAGGGAGCGGCGATTTGCTCCGGCAACTCGCACTGAAGCAGGCTGCGCACAACTCGCATATCTTCCAGCGCTTTGCGCACGAACGTATCATGGGGTTTATGGATTTGAGCACTCATGTCGTTTAATTATACCGCGCAGATAACTCCGAATGCTAGTTCAGTGTCACAACTTCTTCGGCGGTAGTAGCGGTCAGCACATTCTCGGCAAAGCGCTCAAGCTGCTCAGCTGTTGCGGCGGCGAGTTGGCCCTCTACATAGGGTGGAATCTGCCCGAAACGTAGTTTGATCAGTTTGCGCAGCAATGCGGACTGGCCGCCTATTATCCCCCGTGCTTCGCCTATAGCTTTGCCCCGTGCTTCACCCTCATTCATCCATTTCTGTGCAAGTGTAGCCATAATTTCCTCCCTTATCTCACTGTCATCGATACTTTTTCTGATGGTTTCTTCATTTATGTGTTTACTGCAGCTGCTGACATATCTTAGATACATTTCGATCTTTTCTAGTATGCTGCGGCGGTCATTTGAGGACATTTCCAGCATGTGTGCGATGCGTGGGAGTGCTTGTTCCAGCGAGCTTCTTTTTATGTGGTGCAGAATCTCTAGGAACGCCCTGGCCTCTAGGGTAAGGTCTAACCGCTCTCTGTCCATGTGGGCTACATCCCAAAGGACGTAGTCAAACGTTGGGGTGTACGGTTGCAGTGCCGCGGGATCTTTGGTGTTGATGAGATCCAGCATTTCACGTCTACGCCAGCCGCGTTTGCCATGGTACAGCACCAGCGGAATGATGGGCGGTAGTTTCTCTTTGGGATGGGCGGTATGGAAAATCTCCCACTGAGATACCATATATTTTAATAGTTGCAGGTTACACCAGTCATCCATGTAACTTTTATGCTCGAACAGGGTGTAAATGTAGGCGTGGTCGCTCTTGTCGCTGCTTTCGTCGTCGCTCTTATCCTTAAACTGCACTCGAAACACGATGTCGCTATAGGTGTTGCGCATGGACTTGCTGATATAGGTGCCATCGATACGCTCAGTGGTTGTGAAATCCAGCTGAGCGGCGATTTGCTCCGGCAACTCGCACTGAAGCAGGCTGCGCACAACTCGCATATCTTCCAGCGCTTTGCGCACGAACGTATCATGGGGCTTATGGATTTGAGCACTCATGTCGTTAATTATACCGCGCACTGTTGGGGCAGACAATGATGAAAGCACTTTCGGTGAAGCTGACCCCCCTTAATCCCCCCTATAAAATAGGGGGGAAGGGAGCGCAGCGGAAAGGGGGGTGCCCCTCCGCCGTCATCCTGAACTCCCCGCACCGTCGATTCAGGATCCCCTCAAAAGTGAGGCTCCGGTGTTTAAACTAGATTGCGGGTCAAGCCCGCAATGACGGTATTGCGGCGTAATAGCGAAAACAACCGACCCCCCTCAATCCCCCCTATAAAATAGGGGGGAAGGGAGCGCAGCGGAAAGGGGGGTGCCCCTCCGCCGTCATCCTGAACTCCCCGCACCGTCGATTCAGGATCCCCTCAAAAGTGAGGCTCCGGTGTTTAAACTAGATTGCGGGTCAAGCCCGCAATGACGGTATTGCGGCGTAATAGCGAAAACAACCGACCCCCCTCAATCCCCCCTATTTTATAGGGGGGAAGGGAGCGCAGCGGAAAGGGGGGTGTTTATGTGTTTGTGTCCTCAAACAGCAAAAGGCACCGCTTGCGCGATGCCTTTTGTTATTACTTATACCGTTTTACCCCTGCCTACGCTTCGGTGCTTACTAGGTTGCCGCGTAATTCGCTTAGGCGGGCGTTTAAGTCTAGTAGTTCTTCGGCGGGGATTTGGCGGATTACTTCGTCGGTTTTGCTGTCGACTATTTTTACTATCAGTGCTTGGTCGTCTTGGTTGTTTTCAAAACGGACGCTGTACAGGCCGCCCTCGGTCAGGGATTGGATCTGACTTAGGAGTTCTTCGGGCTGGACTTGGTCGATACTGTTATCGGCCTGTGGGGTTGGGTTTTCTTGTTGTTGTTTGCGCTGGATGTCGAGCTTTTCGGGTGCTTGCGACATCTTTTGCAAGGTATTGCCAGCTATGTTAGCTGCATCTACTCGCATGGGGTGTCCTCCTCCCTGGGTTTGTTGGGGTAACGCTTATCAGGTTAGCGAGTGCAGGGGCACGGTGTGTTGTGCCCCTGCTGGTTGGTTACCCGTTTAAACTAGGTTGAGGTTAGCCGAGCAAGCTCAGGGCCAGCTGTGGTGCCTGGTTAGCCTGTGCAAGGATAGATACCCCAGCCTGCTGCAGAATGTTCTGCTTGGTCATATTCGAGGTTTCTTCGGCGATGTCCGCGTCCAGGATACGGCTACGGGCGGCGCTGAGGTTCTCGGATACGTTCTGCAGGTTCGCAATGGTGCTTTCGAAGCGGTTCTGTACTGCACCTAACTCACCTCGGAAGGTGTCGATCTGCATCAGGGCACCGTCGATGGAGTTAATGGCGGCGGCTGAGCCTTCGACGGTGGTGATGTCGATGTCAGCTACGGAATCAAGCTTACTTACGTTGGCTGCTCCGCCGTCGGTGGAGAACAGTGAACCTGTTGCTGCATCCAAGCTGCTGGTGATGTTAAAGTCAGCTGAGGCTGAGAAGGTTACTTCGCCGCCAACTACAGTGGAGTCAGTGAGGCCGCCTGTGGTGTTGGAGATCTTGGTGGCTACACCTTGATTACCTGCTACCATCATCGACTGATCTGCATCACCGTGGGTGAAGTCTGCGATGGCGATGTTGTAGCCCGCATCCTGGGTCAGGATAATTTCGTTGTTGGTGCCGGAGAGCTTGGCACTAACACCAGTGGTGCCTGCTTTGTCGTTGATGGCTTTGGCCAGCGCGGACAGGTCGCCTTTGGTTACAGTGGCTTGGATATCAACTGCGGCTACTTCGGTGTCGCCCTGCAGGCTGAAGGATACGGTTCCGTCTCCACTAAGGTTAGAGAGGGTAGCTACGGTACGCGCTTCAGCGGTTACCCCGGTGGTGGCAGATTCTGCGTTGACTGCGGTAGCTACGGCGTTAGCGGTGGCACCGGCGGCAATTTCAACTGCAGGGGCAGAACCGTTAGGCCCAACGATGGTCAGGGTCTGCTCTGCTACGTTGTTGTTGCCAGTGGTAGCGTTGCCAACTCCGGCCAGGCCGTCTTTGCCTACTCCTGCGCCGAGGATGTCAGCTGTAGCAGCAGAGGTGACGGAGACTACGTTGTCGGTAGTCTCGAAGGTGTAGTTACCGGTGGCGCGTTGATCGAAGCCAGTAAGATCAGTATTTGCCGCAGCTGTTTGATTCTCTCCTGCAGCATCTGTGTAGCCAACAGCGCCTTCAAGCGTACCGGCAGTCGGGGCCGTAAATGCAATATTCATATCGCTGCCGTCACTGTCTGTGGCGACGTAGGTAAGAGTATTGCCATCATCGGAGAGATTAAACACTCCATTTGAACCTGATTGAGCGGCTGCCGAAACGACTCCACCATCTATGGCATAGGTTAAATCAATTGTGTCACCATTCACTGCGAATTGAATTACTGCAGCATCAGTAACATCGATATTTGTCAAGGCTGACAGATCAAAGGAGGTCTGGTTGGTATAAGTCGCTGTAGCGCCTGGGGCTACACCTTGCAATAAAGTAAGGGTATCCGCTGCGGTAGCACCAGCTACTACTGTTGCTTTTTCTTCTTCACCAGCAGCATTGATGGTAGTCACTGTTAATTCATCTGTTGCACCTGCCAAGTTGCCAACAGTGATACCCATGGCTGAGTTGGTAGCAGCTTCGATACCGGTATTATTATTGGTAGCGAGGGCGTTGTTACCCAGAGCAGAGGCTTTGGCAGAGTTGATGCCGAAGCTGATGGTTTCGTTGGCGTTGGCGCCGACCTGGAACTGGGCGGTTTTGAGGGAGCCATCGAGGAGGTTTTTACCGTTAAAGGTGGTGGTATCGGCAATACGGGTGATCTCTTGCTTGAGCTGGTTTACTTCAGCTTGCAGGGATGCACGGTCGGTTGCGCTGTTGGTATCGTTGGCTGACTGGACAGACAGCTCACGCATCCGCTGGAGAATGTTGGTGGTCTCCTGCATGGCGCCTTCTGCAGTTTGTGCCAGAGAGATACCGTCGTTGGCGTTACGGACTGCTTGGTTGAGCCCACGGATTTGTGAGGTCATACGGTCAGAGATTGCCAGACCCGCAGCGTCATCTTTGGCGCTGTTGATACGCAGACCGGATGAAAGGCGCTGCATAGATTTGTTAAGGTCTGCCTGGGATGCACCGAGGTTACGTTGTGCGTTGAGGGATGCGACGTTAGTGTTGATTGTTAGTGCCATGATGTTCCTCCATGAGGTTTGAGAGTGCGGGCTTCCTTGCCCAGTGGTACATAAGTTGTTGCGTGGTGCCGGTGGTACGTAGTGCTAGTTTTGGTACGTGGGTGGTGCGGTGGTGCTTGGTGGTGCAGTTGGGTCAGCGGATAATGTTTCTGTTACCCCCCTTTCCATGCGCCTGTATTCCCCTTGTTGGTGCTGGTAAATATTTTTATGTGTTTCCATGTCCTTGGTGTGCTCTTCGACAGGATAGGGCGGGGGGTTTAGGGAAAAAGTGAATTATTTTTGTTTTTTGTTTATTAGGTGGGGAATTATTGTGGGGGCAGGTTCATACCACCCCCCGACCCCCTCCTTGTCTAAGGAGGGGGAGCGCAGCGTCAGCATCAATTAGCAGCACATGATTCCCCTCCTTACTTAAGGAGGGGCTAGGGGTGGTTGGGTTTTAAACACAGAAGCAGATATCGCAGACCAAACCAACCCCCTAGTGATAATCCTCTTCGCGCTGATGGCGCAGAGCCAAAATAGTGACCATATTGTTGGTCTCAATTTCAAACAACACCACATACCCCTTAGCTCCAAACGAAATGAGCATTTCGCGTAGAAAAGGATCTTCAGGGGTGGGTTTGCGACACGTAAAAGGAAAATCCTGCAAAAACTTGATCCCTTTTTCAATCTGGGCGAGAGCTTTTCGCGCCGCTGCGGGATCGTGCTCAAGCAAAAAACCATAGAGGCGCACAATGTCACTTTTTGCGGCTTTGGTGTAGCGAATCTGATAGCTCACCTGCTGTGTTCTTCTGCATGAGCCAGCATAGAGCGCAGTTCGGCATGCACAACCTCTGCCGCGTAATATTCGCCTGTTTGCCGTGCTTCATCTCTAGAAGCGAGCCCGCGAGACATAAACTCCTGCTGGGCTTTGCGCCGCATGATACCTGCACGCAATGCTTCTTCCATAAAGTTGGAGAGGGTTTCACCTTCACCTAAAACACTTTCCGCAGCTTTGCGCAGATCTGGTTCAACCCTTAACGATGGTATTGTTGCTGTTTTCATCTCGCACCTCCTTTGCGCTACATTTGCAATGCAGTTTATCAGGAGAGGAGTTGGGGGACAATGCAAAATCATTGAACCACAACCCAACCACCCCTAGCCCCTCCTTAAGTAAGGAGGGGAATATTGGCTGCTATTGTGTGTTGGTGCAGTGCAGTGCTCCCCCGCCTTGAGTAAGGAGGGGGTTGGGGGGTGGTTGGGTTTTATTGCAGCAACAAATCTTTAATGTTATTTGTTTATTACGGCGGGTGAACCCAACCACCCCTAGCCCCTCCTTAAGTAAGGAGGGGAATATTGGCTGCTAGTGTGTGTTGGTGCAGTGCAGTGCTCCCCCGCCTTGAGTAAGGAGGGGGTTGGGGGGTGGTTGGGTTTTATTGCAGCAACAAATCTTTAATGTTATTTGTTTATTACGGCGGGTGAACCCAACCACCC
>Ga0265295_1003911_pt1 | contig 20794 bp, 15 predicted proteins | sample Munlansysbiofilm_FD_192503 | JGI IMG/M metagenome (GOLD analysis project Ga0265295, IMG submission 192503) | Leachate microbial communities from a municipal landfill in Southern Ontario, Canada - Methane capture system biofilm | ecosystem: Engineered > Solid waste > Landfill > Unclassified ... | reverse complement strand
CGGAACACCTGGCGTCTTATGTCGAGGGAGAAGAAATCGATACCGTCGATAAAGAGATCGGCTCCATCCAGGAATGATTCCATGTTTTCCGGGGTAACGCCCTCGTGAAAGAGCCGCACGCCGGCGGAGGGGTTGATGTCCCGCACCATTTCCCCCAGCACACTTGCCTTGGGTTTGTCGATGGTGCTGGTCATGGCTCCGAACTGGCGGCTGATGTTCACTACATCGAAGGTGTCGAAATCGGCGATGTTGAAATTCCCGACGCCCAGACGCGCCAGGGTAAGAATATGCAACCCTCCGACGCCGCCTGCGCCGGCTACCGCGATACGCGCTCTCAGGAGGGTCGCCTGTCCCTCCTCGCTGATGAGCCCCAGATTTCGTGAAAAAGCCTCAAGGGTAAATGAATCAGTTTCCATTGGTTCCCCGCACGACGATTGCCCCTAACGGAATCCCGTTGGCGAAATCGCTTGCTTCCTTTCTGTTCGCGAAGCCAGTTACCAGAACCTTGTACAGGCCTTTTTTATTGAGCACGATCACACCTTTACCTCCCGATCTTGAGAGCATCTCCTTCCGCATCAGTTCGGCGTTGGTTTGGTTGGAATATGAGCCCACCTGAACGGCAATCCTTTCCGCGGATGGTTTGGAAGAGGTCCGTATGGCGGGAGGAGAAGGCGGCAATGCTTTGGGGCGTGAAATTGCGCCCTTGCCTGATGCCGGCGGATTTCTTCCCGAGATTGGCTTGCTTGTCTGTTGTCCACCTTGTCTTCTTCCCTCGCGTATCCGTTTCCTGTATTTTGCGAGATCTGTGTCGTATGGGGCATCATAGGTTATCCATTGCTCCAGGGGACCAGACACCATGAAGCGGAGATCTGCAAGCGCCGCGTGAAGGTCGTTCAAGGAGATGGAGTAGTCGGAGACCGCGGAGGAGCAGGAGGCTTCAGCTTCAATGAGATCCGATAGTTTTTCCGAGCCTTCAAGGTAGCGGTTGAGATGTGTATCCAGCAGGGCCCTGGTAGCCCTCAACCTTTTCTCCTTAGCGGTCACGTCCCGTTCCCCGTCTTTAACGGCGCGCCATGCGGTTTCTACTCCGTATGCAATTTCCTTTTCCAGTTCGCGTTCCTCCCGGGCAGCGCTCTGTTTGAGCGCCTCCGCCCGACGGACGTCGGCGACGGTCTTTCCCCATTCAAAAATAGGCCAGTCAAGGCGGGTTGTCAGAAGCCACTGATTGGGGCGCATCATTTCGTTCTGCTGCTGAACCCGGTATGCGCCGTCAAGGGAGATTGAGGGAAGAAATGACGACCTGGCTATTACGCGCTCCGCTTCTCCCCGGCTCACCCTTTCCCGTGCAGCGGCCAGATCTTTCCGGTTGCGTAATGCTTCACTCTTCAGTCTCTCCAGTTGTGCATCCAGGCGCGCCACTGTCGGGACCGATTCCAGCGTCAGTTCTCTGTCATCCGGGAATTCCATGAGAAGCCGCAGACGAGAGCGGGTAATGGCCAGGCGGCTTGACAGTTTCTCCCTTCGAGCTTCGGAGAGCGCGACGTCAGCTTCCTGGAGGAGTATCTCGTCACCCCTGGCGTATCCCTCTGTTCTTAACTCACGCAATACCCTTAGCCGTTCGTTCTTCGCCGCGAGAATTCCATCCTCGGATTGAAGAGCCAAATCTGAGTTGAGAAGGTCGTAAAAAGCGCGTGTTACATCCCTGATGAGGGCTTCCGACCGCTGTTCGGAAAAAAAACGGGCTTCTTCGCTGAGTGTTTTTGCGCGGGCATAGCGTCCGCTGTGGAGACCGCCGGTAAAGACGGGAAGATGAACTGAGAGTTCGGTTCGATAGAAATCACGGCCGCTGAGAGGGAACTCGCCTGGAGTAGGCGGTATTCCTGGCGCGAGAATGTCTGCCGGCACTTTCATGCGGTCCGGTTTGTCCTGATATGAATAGAAGGCGCCAAAGCGCAGAGAAGGGAGAAAGTCCGCCCGGGCGGACTTGATGTCTTCCTCGGCCGCGGTGTGGCGAAGGGTTGAAGCCCTCATGCCGCTGTTGTTTTCCAGCGCGTGGTTGATGCAATCCTTAAGGGACAGTTCTCCCGCGGATGCAGCGCCGGAAAGCAGGCAGATGATCAAGAACAATGAAGCAGTAAAGTGTCTCATCATTGGAACCGTACCATGACGGTCATGCCGTGATAGAGGCCGCGCCAGTCATCAAGATGGATGGTTATTTTCTGGGTGTTGATGTCAAAGGAGACCATCGGATCGAAATTCTTCTGGGTCTTTTTTCGGACAACCGGCGCCACTTTTGTAACCCTTCCGGGAAAACTTTTACCTGGGTGGGTGTCTGAAGTCACCGTCACCTTCTGCCCTACGCTTACTTTTCCCAAGTCAGACTCTTCCAGTTCCGCGCGGATCCGCATTTTTTCAGGAGAGATCAGCACCAGCACGGGAGTTCCGGCCTCGATGCTTTCTCCGGGTTCGCGCAATCTGTCCGCCACAAGACCGTCCATGGGAGAGAGTATTCGATGGTCGTTCAGACGGGCATCGGCAAGTTCTACGGAGGCCCGCGCTTCTTCCGCCATTGCACGTCCCTGCTGGACCTGTTCAGCTCTTTCTCCCTTACGGAGTTTTTGCGCGGTCTGGCGAGCCTCCCGCATGGATTGTTCAGCAACCCGGCGGCGCTCCTCCATTCTGTTCATTTCCACGAGGGTTACGGCATCCTTCGCGTACAGACGTTCGTAGCGTTCATGCTCGTCCCGAGCCTGGTTGTATATGGCTACGGTCCGTGAATATGCGTGTTCAGCGGCTTCCACATCTTCCATGCGGTATCCGCTTTCCAGTTCCCTGAGCCGCGCGGAATGTCTGGCAAGGGATGCGGACGCCTGTGCCCGCATGGCCTGTTCTTCAGCGTCATCAAGTTGCACGATGATCTGGTTTCTCGAGACCTTGTCACCTTCATCCACGAGAATCCGTGATATTCTTCCTCCAATACGGGGAGAGATGTTGACCTCTTCTCCTCCTTCCACAAGCCCCCTCGCGGCAGCGGCGTGTGGGAACGTGGTTGTCTGCCTGGAGGGAGATCTTTTCTTGCCGCCGGCCAGATATGGTCCCGCCACCGCTAACAACAGGGCGGCTGGAATGAGCAAGAGAAGGATCCATAGTTTGGATCTGCTGCCCCTTCTTTCGGAGGAGGCCCCTGTTTTGGTGTTTTTTTCTTTAGGTTCTTCACTCATGGTGCATTTCCCGTCCATGTGATTGATATTTGTTTGATGCTTTCATGGAAGTACCGTCCGTTTGGGTTGTTGGACGACTTTTTCAATTCCTTTCATCATCCCCACCCTTGCCTTCGAATTTTTGCCATTCGGTCAATGCGGCCCGGTTACTTAACCGAACTGGCGGTCAATTCACGCATAAGCCGAAGTTTGCTGGTGTCGGTTGTTTCCTTTATGATCGATCCGTCTTCCATGAAAAGGATCCGGTCGAAAATGTCGTCAATCCTGTTGTCGTGGGTCGCCACGACAACGCATTTTCCTTTTTCGTGAGCAAGTTTGCGCAGGATTTCCATAACATTCCTGCCGTTTGCATGGTCAAGGTTTCCAGTTGGTTCGTCGGCAAGAATGAGGGGACAGTCGGAAGCCAGCGCCCGTGCTACCGCCACGCGCTGTTTCTGCCCTCCGGAAAGGTCTCTGGGCAGAAAATCAATCCTTTCCGAGAGGCCGACTTCTTTCAGCACCCGCAGGGCTCGCCGTTCGGCTTCTTCTCCGGTAATACCTTTTATGCGGAGTCCCAGCAGCACATTATCCAGTACGGAAAGGGCGGGAAAGAGGTTGAATCCTTGAAATATGAAGGATATGAAGCGTTTTCTCACTGTGGGAAGGTCTTTTTCACTCATTGCCGCCACATCGTTGCCGAAAAGCCGCAACGAGCCGGCTGAGGGCTTCAGGATGCATCCCAGGAGAGACAACAGCGTGGTCTTGCCGCTGCCGGAGGGGCCGAACAGTCCTATTATCTCACCTCGCCTGAAGCGGATGTCGGCGCCACGTACGGCAACCACTTCCTGCTTGCCTTCCTGATAGACCATCCGTAATCCTCGCGCTTCAAGCATCTCAGCCATATTACCCCCGGAAGAGAATAGCCGGATCAATCTTCCGTATTCTGCGAATGGAGACGAACGCGGCCATCAGGCACATGAACAAGGTCAGAGCCAGGACCGTAAGGTTGACCCAGCCCCGGATTACCAGAGCCAGCCCACCTGCGTCATAGAGAGGGATGGAAGCCATGGTTATGGCGAGGCTGATGATGTATCCCAGTAATGCGTTCAGAAGCGCCTGAAAGAATATGATTCGGTAGATATCGAGATTGGTTCCCCCAAGGGCCTTCAATGTGCCGAACTCCTTGATGTGCTCCATGGTGGAGTTGTAGATGGTCTGTCCCACAATGAGCATACCAACAATGAAACTGATGACTATGGTAAGGAAGAAGGAAAAGCCCACCCCTGTCTCCACGGCCCAGTAGCGGCGGGTCCGGTAGCTGAAATCATCACTGGCGTAGGCATCCACCGAAGGTATTCTGGCGCGCAGCGATTCTACCACCTTGTCCACTGAAACGCCGGGCGCCGTTTTGGCAACCACGAAAACCGTGCTGTCCGTGCCCATGTAGGGTATCAATCCTCGGGCTACATCAAAGGAGGTGAAGAGTATCGGAGCTGTTGTGAAAGACTTTACGCCCCTGCAAATGCCGACTATCTGCATGCGGTGCGATACTACATCCCGGAATTCGCCAACGGTTATCTTTCCCAGTCTTTTTTCCGCGGACTCATCAACAATGGCGAAATTGCCGTTCTTGACGGCATTGCGGTCTCCGACCACCATGTCCCATGGTCCGCCTACGCCGGTGTCGGGATCGTATCCGACAATCTCAAGTTGCTCGTTTCCTCCCTGTTTCTGACGAATCACCCCCCACCCCACAATGAGACGATGGGCCCATTCGATACCTGGTTCAGCCGCGACCTGATAGCGTATATACTCCGGAATTGGTTGGGAAAAATCGAAATTCTTGCTGTTTTTGGAAGTAATCCAGATATCTCCGGGTGTATTGTCGATAATTACCGAAGACGTTTCCATCAAACCCAGGAAAATGCCCGCCTGGTTGAAGATAAGACCCACCGCGAATATCACCCCAAGCAGCGTGAAGAGTGAGCGTATCTTGTCGTACAGGAGTATTCGCAGGGCCACATAAAACATAGTGTTTAAATAGTATTCACAGAACCTCTGTTTTGCAATTAAAAGTTTATCTGTAACACGAAAGAAAATGAAAAAAATTATTCTGTATATAGAATTTTCTATCATTCCCGAGGCTGTAATCGGGAATCCAGAAGGGTTTTCATTTGAAAGCCATGGATGCCCGACTAGTTGATATTTTTTGTGCTGAATAGTTTCAAAAATTCATACTGTGGATTATTGTCATGACGCGAAGTCAGTCAGAGGAGGCCAAAGAGAAGCAGGTCTGACTCCAGCGGCTGAAACCACGATTGCCGTTTGTTTTAACTGTCTTGTATGTCGAGATTGTTTACATAAGACAAAAGTCATGTTGAGTAAAAACTTGATTCCGTAATGATACAATTAAGTTACAAAACTAGCACAAAAATTGCATGTTTATTAAGCGTAAATGGTTGTTTTTGGGGAGATTTAACGACAAGAGCCGAAAAGGAGGTGAGATGCGGGAAGCAGGATTCAGAAACGACCCTGGTGGGTCGTAAGGTAGAAAGGGGGTGGCTTCAGTGAGAAAAGACAAGATGCTGTGCTGTATCACGTTTGGATTGCTGTCACTTTCATTTTTATTCCTGATGATCGCAAAGGCTGATGCCTTGACCATAACTTTCAGCGATAAGGACTATCTGGGAGGAGCTTCCTGGGGGATGATGGAAATACTTGCCTATGATGCCGATACCTTGACGGTCAGATATGAAGCGGCTGATTCGTCAGTTATCCCCTCAGGGGCGCAAGTTACCGGATTCGGTTTTACCTTTGAACCGGTTACGACCGTGCCTGACACCGTTTCCAATCCTTTGGCCGGAGATTATGTTGGGGACAGGGACGACCTGAACTGGGTGAAACTGGTAAACCTCAACGCGATTCCAAATCCGGCGAACGGAGATGAGTTTACACCGGTAGTCAAGAAAACGGATTACTTCTTTGGCGTGACCGAAGGAAATCCGGGAAACATCAATCCTCCCGGAATCAAGCCCGGTGAATTCGATGTGTATTATCTGAATTTCAGTGGTCTCCCGACGAGTCTGGAAACAATGGACGATGAGACATTGGGTGAGTTTGTCGTCCTTACGGGCATCCGGTTGCAGAGCCTTCCGGACAACATTAATGGCGGAAGCCTGTTCCTTGCGGGAGAACCGGAAGGAGGGGCGCCTCCGCAAGAGCAGGTTCCGGAGCCGGCCACGATTCTGTTGATTGGGAGCGGGCTCGTGGGATTGGCCTTCTTCAGCAGGAGGAGGGGCGGCAAATAAATACGCTGTCGGGCCCTGCATCAAGTTTCGAAGACGGGACGGTGAGTTTTCCCGTCTTTTTTTTGTCTTTTCCAATAACAGTTGATTATAGTTGCTTCTGTGATTCAATTGGGCTTCCTATGATTTCAGGTTGCCGTTCCCGCAGGTTTAGCCTTCGACAGGGTTTGCCGAAATATTTTACATACTGGAATCGGTTAGTGATATTTTCATCGACAAACCACGTAATATTAACTACTTGGGTTGTGGTATGTGAATTGCAGTTTATGGTGCAATATTCAAAGCATTCACAATATCAAGCAAAGATAAAATCAACTGGAGGGCTGACAATGAAGAAGACCCGGATATTATTGATGGTGACGTGTGGTTTTGTGCTGTTTTCCTGGGGAACGGTATTGGCTTATCAGTTGGACGACGGGACTGACGTTGGGGGACTGGATAGGCATGTTGCTTCGGCCAGTCTTGGGAACAGTGGTGATGATACGGAGCTTGACTGGGTACAGGGCGTTCTCGGCTCTGAGTACACTCTTGAAGAGAAGTACGATATGGGCGAGACTGTTGGCAACATGGTAATGGACTGGAAAAACACTACTCAGGCAGGAACCTATGCGCTGAACCTGTTAGGATCACCGGCGTATTTCTTCATAAAAACCGGCGCAAAACAAAACGAAGTCGATCATTTCCTTTTCGAAAACCTTGAATCTCTTTCGTGGGCTGTGATAAATCTTCCGGACCTGGAGATCAAGAACATAGGAAAACTAAGTCACGTGGGTGAGGTTGGTGGAGGTGGGGCTCCTCCCTCCGAGCAGGTACCCGAGCCTGGGACTGTTCTGCTCCTTGGTTGTGGTCTTCTTGGTCTGGCTTTCTATGGCAGGGGGAGAAAATGGAATTAATGTAAGAGTTTTTTCGCAGGAGGAGAAGAAAGAGGGGAGATGGCTGATAGTGCCGCCTCCCCTCTTTCTTTTGCTTGATGCAAGGGGTTCCCTAGTAGAGCGTTCTGTAATTAACATATCGTATTAAGCGACCGCTATTTCGTCCATTTTGTATCGCCAGCGGAAAATAACAGGTTCGCGATTAATCAATTCTATGCCTTTATAAATCCTTTCGACCAGGTCTTCCTTGGATTGAACCCTGATATGGCGCAGAAAGGAGCGGGCGATTTTACTGAAAAACATTTCGATTAGGTTCAACCATGAACCATGTTTCGGGGTAAAGACAAACTCGAACCGGTCAGGATTATTCTTGAGGTATTTTTGAGTCTCTTTGGAGATATGAGCGGAATGATTGTCCAGCACCATCCGGATCTTCCAGTCTTTCGGGTATTTGTCATCGAGTATGCCGAGGAATTCCACAAACTCCTTGCTGCGGTGTCGGTCCCGCACCAAGGGAGTCACTTCACCCGTATGTAAGTCAATGGCAGCCAAGAGAGATACCGGGCCTAATCGTTTGTATTCATAGTCCCGACTGAGGCAGGGGTGTTGATTCGGGACGGGCAAAAGATCGGCGGCAATGTTCTTTAGGGCTTGGATACCCGGTTTTTCATCATAAGAAACAGTTACGCTGGTGCGGTCACCGTCAGCAGCGTTTATTAGCTCGACTTCTTTGTACACATAGAGCAGGGTGGCCATTTTATCGTCAAACTCCGGGTCCTTGCGTTCCAGGTAGTAGCTGATCTTATGGGGCTTTATGTTGCTCTTGTTCAGAATCGTATGCAGACGTCCCTTGCCGAGCTTCGCCAAGCTGACATGACCGAGATGCTCGTAATGGTCCTGGATATGTTTAAGCAACAGACTGTAAGTCCAAGTTTCGTTCGCATAACCCAAATCAGTGGGCTTCCGGCAGGCAAGTGAGAGAATCCATGCCCTGGCCTCCTCGGTAATCATTGTCGGGTGTCCGGAGCGAGGCAGATCTCTCAGAGAAGGTAGAGGCCCGAAAGCCAAGGCTTTATCAATGCAGCGCTCCACAAGAGGGCGAGTGCTCGCCATCTCCTGGGTAATCCGGCTAATGCGCTGGCCTTGGGCATATTTCAGGAGAATCTTGGCTCGCCGTACCGTTGCCACCGACTCCGTTCGACTCTGGCTAATCCTGGTAAGCTCCTCTTTCTGTTGGCTCGTGAGTTGGAGTGCTGCACGCTTGGCCATATGCCACCTCCTTTGAAGGCTGATATCTCAAAAGAAGAATAGCACATGTATTATCAGTACAAAACGTTATTTACGGAACGTTCTACTAGGATCTCTTCTCTTCTCTTCTCTCCTCCGACCGCCCGAAGAAACCGGGCGTGGCAAATGCCAGACCGTTGGACAAGATCGAAGGTGGACAATGGATGGCGCATGTGCTGCGTTGAAAATGTCACGCAAGCGGCGCATCGTCGGAGCAAGCCAAAGGGAGGTAGTTGATTTGTTGATTTGCATCTTGATTCTCAACTTATCAACTACGTCCCCTAACAGGCTTAATTGGCTAGTGTTTTGACATCTCTTTGACGGGCTTCCAGGTTCCGTCCGGGTCGAAAAGCTTCATCCCCTTCACCAGCCTGTCGGTATGCTTCCCCAGATCTTTTTCATAGATGGTTCCATCCTGGTTGACGATAAAGGTCATGATCCCAGAAGAGCCGTATTGCGCCGGGCGGGCTATCAGAGCAAAACCTCCCGTCATTGCTCCGTTCACGATGTATTGCTTCGCGCCACCGGCGGCATGGCTTCCCTGTCCCGCAAGGGGGCGATAGTAGTAGCCGTTGTAGGGAACCATCCCTTTCTTCTTCCCAGCCGTATAACCCTCCTCGGATGCGGATGCCACCAGCGGGCCGAAGGGGCTCTCTTTTTCTTCCTCCTTCACCTCCCAGTAGAGGCCGTCCCTCTTCCCCTTGGCGCTCATGATCTTTCGGGCATACTCCCTGGCCCCGTTTGCGCCGAGCTTCATCTCGTAGTACTCGCGCTGTGCATCCACGTAGGCGCGGAGTACGTCCATGGCGCCCAGTTCGTTCCTGCCAATCCTGCGGTTGATGATCTCCTCGCGGCCCACTTTTGTATCAAAAAACCAGATGTTTCCATCCTTCACCAATGGGATTGGAAAGGAGAATTCCTGGCTGCCGATGTGAAGGATGACCACTTCCGGGCTCCGCGGCCGGATGGTGTATGCCTCCTTGAAAGCCTTGAGGAATCTTTCGGCGTCAGCCTTGTCCTCAATCGGATCGCCCGATGAGGTCAGTCCCTTCGCCTCCGGCCCGAAGATAGCCTCTACTTCCTTCCTGTTTTTTGACTCAATTGCTTTCACCAGCGCCTGTACCGCATCATCAGGCGTGGAATAACCCTTTTGCCGCGCTGCAGCGGCGGATGCGGCGAGAGAGGAAAAAACGAAAACCGTTATCAACAGAAAAACCCGCGTCATCAGGCTCAGTGATGAAACCATTTTCATGTTGTGATATTTTGTGAGAAACATCATTCTGACACCCCCTGTATCCGTGGGAGACGGTGATCCGCCCCTCAACCATCAACGAACGAAAGAACCCGTGAGCGTTTCCTGGAATATGGAGAAACGGCCTACCTGCGGCCTCCGCCGCGTCGCGAGAAACCTCCGCCGCCAAAGGATCGGCCGCCCCCGGTGAAGCTTTGTGAGCGGCTCGAAAGGCCCCGTTCGCTGGCTCTCATTTCATGTCTGCCGTTGTTGACTCCTGTGAAGGCGCTCGAACTTTGGCCGCTCCAGGAAGATCCTCCCTGCCCGGATCTGCTCTGGCCGGACATCCCCGTGGGCTTTGCGGACTGCTGTACGCTACGCTTGTCGGCCCCTTGGCCGGCGTACTGTTGCCTGCCCTCTCCGGGGGCGCCATAGCCGCGGGTCTCCCGCTGCGCACCCGTGGGCCGGGCGCCGGTCTGGCCATATCGCCGGGCCGTTGCCGAATCGTGGTAGGCGACACCCTGTCTATGGGAGGGGTCGTGCTGCCAGGCGCCGCCATGGTACTGTTTTGCGTACACATTGCGATTGATGTTGTTGTTGATGGTGATGTTCTTGTTTACGTTTACGTTGACATTATTGCCGTGCCAGTTGCAGTTTCCCCACGCGTACCCCCAGGCGGCGCCCACGGCTACGCCGGCAGCGAAGGAGAATGCGCTCGCCGCGGCAACGTATCCCGGTGGATAGTGGTAATAGGGGGGGTAGGCGGGATAGGGCCAGGCGCCGTACACCACGACCGGGTTGTAGGTCGGAACATAGATCACCTGTGGACTGGCGGGTTGGATAATGATGGTCTCCTTTTCCACTATCACCTTCTGTTCTTTTGTCGTGGTAAGGTTGCCGGCGTCTTTCGCCTTCCTCCGCAGGGTCTGGACCGCCTTCATCACATCAGGCTGCTGGGAGAGGAAGGCGTTTCCCAGTTTATTGGTCCACTCCAGCTTGTCGCTCATCATGGCGAGGACCTGGGGGAAATTGACCAGGGATTTGACGCTCGGATCCCAGCCCTGTTTTTCCAGGGCGGCTGCCAGGGCGTTTCCCTTCAGGCTGCTGTTCTGTTTCACCCAGCGGTCCGCCTCCACGATCTCAAGGGGGTAGGTGGATGCCATCAGTACCTGTGACAGCACATCGTCGGGGTAGAGGGCGACGGGCGCGAGGATCTGCTCAAGCTCCGCCTGCTGGAACGCAGGTGGCGGCGGTCCGCCTTGTCCCTGGGCCATAATCTCAATGGGAAGCGCCAGAAGACCGATAATCAGACATGAAACCACACGCATGTATGCCTTTGCTTTCTTCATGTGACCTCCTCCATGTCCTCCGGCGCCGGAGCCGCGGCTGATCCCCCTGCCCGGAATTCGGAACGAATAGTGATTCTTCATCCTGAGCCGCTCGATAGCGCGGCCCGACTCCGTTACAAACGAACGGATAAACAAGTGTAACCTTACCACCATTCCTTGACGGGGCAACGTGATGCAACCAAAAACCCTGATGTCCATGTCCCGCTATCCTGTCTTATTCGCAAGCCAAAGAAGCCAAAAGGAGGTAGTTGATTATCATCTTGATACTCAACTAAGAGCTTGTTCGTAAATAACGTGACGAGAGATAGCGCCCGGATTTATTTAAAGGTCGCATAAATCCAGCAGGGCCGTTAAGTAATCACGCAAGCGGCAAATCGTCGGGCGCATGGGGTTGAACGACGGGACAGTAGACACTTTCCCGGCCGTCGTTCATGCCGATGGGCCCGTCCGTCTTTAGCAGGGTCATCCAGACCCGGATGTTTTCAAAGATGACAATCGCTACCAGGGCGATAATGGCGACGCTGAGGGCCGTGTTCAGAATCATGCCCTTTGACAGGTAGAGCCTGATGTTCATGAATCCCGCCGCGAAAGTGGTTACTGCCATCACAAGGCACGGCGCGGCGGTGATGAGCGCGTAGCGCTTTTTCACGGAAATGCGGAGGATGATCGTGGTTCCTATGGCAAGGGCCAGCGCGGCGAGCGTCTGGTTGGTAACCCCGAACATGGGCCAGATGGATGAAATGTCGCCCGTGAAGAGTATGTATCCCCAGAAAAAGGATACGGCGGCGCTGGTCAGTATGACACCGGGCAGCCAGTCCGTCTGTTTGAGCGGCTGGTAGATGTTCCCCAGGATATCCTGCAATATGTAGCGCGCCACCCTGGTTCCTGCGTCTATGGTTGTCAGAATGAACAGCGCCTCGAACATGATGATGAACTGAAACCAGTATTTCATCGTGTGGCGCAGTCCCTCACCTATGTTGGAGAAGATATGCGCCATGCCGACGGCCAGAGAGATCGCGCCGCCCGGGCGATGGGAGACATCGAGACCCACAAGGCGGCTCAATTCGGGAAGGTCCCTGACCGGCATATTGAGCCTGGCAAAGGCCTCAGCCGATGTGTTGATGGCAAAGTAGTCATTGGGGATCAGCGTGACCGCCGCCAGCAGCGCCATCAGAGCGACAAATGCCTCGGTCAGCATGGCGCCGTACCCTACCATGCGTATCTGGTTTTCCTTTTCCAGCATCTTGGGGGTCGTGCCGGAGCCGATCAGGGCGTGGAAGCCGGAGATGGCGCCGCATGCGATGGTGATGAACACATAGGGCCATACAGGACCGGGTATGATAGGCCCTGCTCCGTTTATGAACTCGGTGGCAAAGGGCATCCGCACGTCGGGGTTCACCAGGAACAGCCCGATAGCCAGTCCACCGATAACGGCGATCTTCATGTAGGTGCTGAGGTAATCACGGGGAGCGAGCAGAAGCCATACCGGCAAGGCAGCGGCGCAGAAGCCGTACACCGGCAGCATGACGGAAAGATTCTCCTTGCTGAAGGTGAACCAGCCGGCAAGTGATGACTCCGCGACAGGAGCGCCAAAATACACCGCCGCGAGCACGGCGAGGACGCCGAAGACCGTACCGGAGAGGATTGCCCCGGGCCTGATCCTGAACATATAGACACCGACAATCATGGCAATGGGAATCGTCATGCCGATGGTGAATACCCCCCAGGGGTTATTGTACAAGGCGTTGGTGACCGCCACGGCAAGGCCGGCCAGGGCCACGATGATGATAAAGAAGGTAACGATGGCGGTGGTAACGCCGGTAAGCCTGCTCACGTCATTCTTTGCGATTACCGACAGGGACTGCCCATGATGGCGGACAGAGGCAAACAGGATGATCATGTCATGTACGCAGCCGGCGAAAACCGAACCCAGGAGGATCCAGAAAAATCCCGGTCCCCATCCGTATTGAGCGGCCAGCGTGGGGCCGATCAGCGGCCCGGCGCCCGCGATGGCCGCGAAGTGGTGACCGAAAACCACCCATTTGTTCGTGGGAACGTAGTCTTTCCCGTCATTGCAGGTAATGGCCGGAGTAATGTTCCGGTCGTCGAGCGCCAGCACCCTGGCGGCGATGAATGCCGAGTAGTAGCGGTATGCCAGGCCTAGGACGCAGAGAGAGGACAGCAACAGGTAGATGACGCTCATATTGGAACCCCTTTATTCCTGATGAAAGCAAAATTCATGTATATCCGGAATGGAGCGGACTTCCGGCGCAGGCCAATTATGATCTTTCCCCCTGCCTTGTTCCGCGTCGCTCCATCTCCAGGTCAATGGCGTTAAGCGCCTCGAATTTCCTCAGCGACCAGAGAGGGGCCACCAGGTGGTCGTGTCCGCCGTCTCCGGTGAGCCGCTGGATGGATATCTCCGGTCTGAGCCGTTCCAGAAAATCGCACACCAGCCCGACATACTCGTCCCGATCCAGCAGCGCAATCTCTCCCCGGGCGTGCATCTCCGCCAGCGGCGTGTCCTTCATGACATGCAGGAGATGGATCTTGACACCGTCAATGGCCATTTCATTCAAGGTGCGGGCAGTGTCCAGCATCTCTTCCCTCGTCTCTCCCGGAAGTCCAAGTATGACATGGGCGCAGACCCTTATTCCCGCTTCCCGGCATCTCCCCGCAGCGTCTTGAAAGGCGGCGAAGTCGTGTCCCCTTCTCAGGAGCTCCAGGGTCCGATCCAGTGGGGACTGGAGCCCCAGCTCAAGCCAGAAATAGGTGGTACGGGCATAATGCGCAAGGAGCTCCACCGTTTCCGGCGGGAGACAGTCCGGCCGGGTCCCCGCGATGAGGCCGATAACGCCGTCCACGGCCAGTGCCTCGTCATACAGGCGGCGAAGGGTTTGGGGAGCGGCGTAGGTGTTTGTGTATGCCTGAAAATAGGCAAGGAAGCGTTTAGCCTTGTATTTGCGGGCAATGACCTCCTTGCCGGCTTCAATCTGCTGCGTGACGGTTGCGTCGGGCAGGATGCCGTGGGCGCCGGAGCCCTTGCCGCCGCAGAAGATGCAGCCGGCGGTCCCCACCTTGCCGTCCCGGTTCGGACAGGAGAAGCCGGCGTCCACCGAGACGCGGTGCACCCGGCAGCCGAAGGTCCGCTTCAGTTCGTCGGAGAATGCGTTGTAGCGTTTTTCCATGGGAGTTTTCCTGGACGGGAGAGAGATCAGGAGGAAGCCTCTCCGGCCACGATCGTCTCCATGGCGCGGAGGAAGGCCTCGATTTCCGCCCCGGTCGTGAACCAGCCGGGACTGACCCTTACCGCGCCCAGGGGAAATGTGCCGATGGACCGGTGGGCGTCTGGAGCGCAGTGGAGGCCCGAGCGAACGTCTATCCCGTATTCCCGGTCAAGGGTGAATGCGATGAAGGAGGGGTCGATTCCCTGTGCGGTGAAGGATACGACGCTTCCCCTTTCACGTTCCGGGGGGGGACCATATATGGTGATTCCCGGTATCCCGGAAAGACCCCTCATCAAACGCTCCGTCAACCCCTTTTCCTTGCGGCGGATTGTCTCCATGCCGGTTTCGCGGATGAAATCAGCTCCCGCCTTCAGACCGGCGATGCCCGGGACATTGGGTGTTCCGATCTCCAGCCGGTCCGGCATTTCATCCGGCTGCTGTTCGTCCGATGAATGGCTTCCGGTCCCTCCGGCCAGGATGGGGAGGGGGTTTATGCCTTCGGCCACATAGAGGAAACCTGTTCCCTGCGGGCCCAGCAGTCCCTTGTGACCGGGGCAGGCAAGCATTCCGATGCCCATCTCCTCCACATCGATGGGGATGAGGCCCGCGCTCTGGGCCGCGTCCAGCAGGAGCGTTGTCCCCGCCTTTCCGGCCAGCATGCCGATTTCTCCAATGGGTTGTATGGTACCGGTGACGTTGGAGCAGTGAGTGATGACGACGAGTCGGGTATCGGGTCGCAGGGCTGCTTCCACATCACGCGGGTTGATGAGGCCCTGCCTGTCACAGGGGATTCTGGTTATCTCCGCGCCCATCTTTCGCGCCAGGCACAGCGGCCGGATCACCGAATTGTGCTCCATGGATGAGGTGATGACGTGTCCACCACCCCGGAGCATCCCGAGAATCGCCATATTAAGGCCCGCCGTGGCGTTGGATGTGAAGGCTATCCTGGATGAGTCGGTGATTCCGAACAGCTCCGCCAGCGTCTCGCGGGCCTCGAAAAGGATGCGGGTCGCCTCCATTCCGCGCCTGTATCCGCCCCGTCCTGGACTGGCGCCGACCTTCCTGAGCGTGTAATCAACCGCCAGGTAGACGGATTCAGGCTTGGGGTGGGAGGTGGCCGCATTGTCGAGATTAATGGACATTTACACTTCCTTCCTGCTATTATCGCGGCGTCATTTTTCCTCTGCCGCTTAAGCCTGCCCCTTGCAGGGTGGGCGAAGCGAAAAACCCCTGCCATCTCTCTCCCGGCGGGTAGCCGAAGAGAAGTAGGGGGATGATTCAGAACCTTTTGCGCAGGGCCAGATGAAAAACTACGTCGGGCGCGGTGTCCACCACCACATCTTCTGTGATGCCGATATCCAGGAAGGTGTCGCCGGTCAGCGCGAAGGCGCCTCCCGAGGTGAGTTGCACGGCGCCGCCGTTGACCTGTTTCAGGTTGCTCCCGTGGTAGAAGGAGGTGTGGCCATCGGCCTGGACTTTCAGGGCCAGCCAATCCAGCGGGCTCCACCCGATTCCCAGCGAGCCGAATACCACCGCGTTGCGCTGCTGGTCCGGCATCACGTCGCCGTCGGTCATGGCCAGCGCGCCGCCCGCGCCGTAAAGGGTCAGGTTTCCCAGGGGGAGACGGTAGTCATCGCTGGCGGTGAGCCAGAGGGCGAAATCGGCGCTGCCGCTCCCCATCAGCCTGCCGCTGCTTCCGGTGGGGAGCTTGACGCTGCCGTGAAGAGCAACCCGGCGCGGGTTTTCCCGACCGTCGTCATACAGTTGCCAGGCGCCCGAAAGCCTGATATCGCCGAGCCCGACGGAACCGCTGTCCACCAGCGCCTTCCGCTCGCCCGCGCGTATATATTGGTAATTGAGCTTGTCCTTGGGGTAGGATTTGCGTTCCCCCTGGGAGAAGCCGAAAAAGTCGTGGAATCCTTCGATGAAACCGTCCAGGAAGCCGCCGCTGTTGGCCATTACCGGGATGGTGAGGCCGATCTCGAGGCCCGGGGCGATGCCGTAGCGCGCGGCGAGGGCGAAGCGGTATGTCTCGCCGTCCAGCATAAGGCTCTCTCCCCCGGTTGTGTTGAAGGTGAAGTTGTTGGATATGTCCGTGGTGAATGAACCTTCCAGCCTGCCTTGGGGAACCACCGATGGGCTTCCCATGGCCGGCAGCCCGAAGATGCGCACCAGCGGGCTCTGGTTAGAGGTCTGGAAAGGGATGATCTCCATTGCGAAAACATTGGATGCCGAGACGGCAAGCAGGATAGCCGCCGCGCAGACGCAGGCGGTGGCCATCCTGCCCGCCGCGGAAGGCATCCGGGAGCCCGTAATGGGGAAAAGTCCGGTGAATATCATGGTATAAGGCGCCTCCTGTTGGGAATGGATACTGTTTGCGTGTTCATGGACATCAGAGAATCCATAAAACAAATACCGGTCAATTGCAAGTCGATAGTTAACCGTTAAACTTGTCATGCCATGGGGCATTACAGGGGCGACTCTGGGAACCGTCTGTCCGGAAGGGATCGTAATGAACCCTCAATCCTCACTATCTCTTCAGCTTTTCCTGTCAGGTCCGCGCGCCGCGGCGCTTTTCTTCTTCCTCTCTTTCACGCTTGTCCCGTCCGTGGGGGCGGAGGCGCTCTATTCCCATCTCTGGGGAGGATTCTCCACATCCATGGCCGGTCGTTCATCCCAGCAGCGGGGCAACGCGGCCCGTGCCGCCCTTGACCTGGACGGCGCCATCATCCCGTCGGGCGGAATTCTCGGTTTCAACGAGCGGGTCGGCGCGCGGGATTCCATGAAGGGATACCTTCCCGCGCCGGTGATAAACGACCGGGGGGGATTGAGCGATTTTCCGGGAGGCGGCATCTGCCAGCTGGCGACAACCATATACAACGCGGCCCTTGAGGCGGGGATGGAGATTGTGGAACGCCATCCCCATTCACGGGTCGTGGGCTATGTCCCGCCGGGTCGGGACGCCACCATCCTTTCATGGAGGAAGGACCTCAGGCTGCGAAACCCTCACGGCGCGCCTCTGCTCATCAGGGTTTCGGTCAACGGGGAGAGGATGACCGTCGGTTTCTGGTCCGTGGAGGAGAGGTCGTTCCGGGTGGTCCTGCATTCCGACATCCAGCCGGTGGAGCCCGAGGCGGTGGTGTCCGGAGATGGAGAAGGGACGCGCGGCCTCGTCCAGCTGGGCGGCAGGGGCTATTCGGTGATAACGAGGCGCTCCATGATCTTCGCCGGGGAGACGAGGGAGGAGGTCCTGTCGCGGGATTTCTATCCCCCTCCCAGCAGGATCCTTGCCGGCGAGGGAGATTGAAGACCCGGTCAAAGGGAAGGGATAAGGATCGGAGCATCAAAGGTTTGCGGGAGGGTGTCTTGTCCGGAGCGGGCGCGGGTATTGCGGTTTTGTGTCTTCTGCTTTTGTGTGGAGCGCCCTGTAAGGCCCGTGCCTCCGGTATCTTGCCGACGGACGGAGCGGCGCCTGTGCCTGAGGCTGGCGCCCGGTCTCTCACCCTTCAGGAACTTCGCTTCGACACTGTGAAACAGGAGGAGCTTACCCGTTTTGCCAGGGGGGTCTTCCTAGCCCGGCTCGGCTTCGGCGCGTCGCTGGATCCTCCGCCGTGGACGGCAGGCATCAGGCGCGCCTGCTTTGTCACCTTTTTTTCCGGCAGGCGGGTTGTCGCTTGTTCGGGAGGGTTTATCCCCCGCACCCCCGACCTGGGACGGGAGATAGAGGCGAACGTGCGCCAGGCCCTCCATCTCGACCGGAGGGCACTGCGCATTGACCGGAAGACCGCCCTGTCGGCCCGCGTTCTGATAACCTTCCCGGGCGAGCCCCGTCCCGTTGCCTCCTACCAGGGGGTGGACCCGGTCCGCCAGGGGCTTTTCGTGGAGAATGACCGTTTCGGTGTCGCCATCGTCCCGGGCGAGGCGAAGACCGCGTCCTGGGCCTTCCGGGAGGCGCTGCGCCGGCTCGGGGAAAAGGACGCCGCGCGGGTGCGGATATTTGCTTTTGATGCGTGGGGGGTCACATCCGGAAGGCGTAATGAGTGAAGAGTGAGGGGTAAGATGTGTAAGTATTGACCCATCACTCATCACTCATCACTCCTTACTCATCACTTCTTTTATTTAACTCAAGGAGGGCATGCCGTGAAACAGTTTCTAGTGGTTCTGTTCGTTCTGGCGGCGGTTGCGCTAGTCGTGTCGCCCGCGCCGGTTCCGGCGGAGGAAGGTAAGGCAAAGGGAACCGTGGAGGGGAGCGTCCTCGCGGCGGAGACCAACCAGCCCGTTTCCGGTGTCTCCATCGACTTCCGCCGCCGTTTTCCCAAAAAGCCCGTGGTGACGCTCCGTCGTTCGAGCGATGCCTCCGGAAGGTTTACCGCCTTGCTTCCAGTCGGCGTGTACGACTGCCTTATGCGCAAGGAAGGCTTCGGAACCCGTAGCGAGAGGGTTGAAGTGAGGGCCGGTGAAACGACCCGGCTGCCGGCGCCGCTCAACCGGGAGGCGCGGATTACCGGGCGGCTCATGGATGGGGCTGGCAGGCCGCTGGCTGGGATGAAGGTTTCTTTCGGCGCGCGTGAAAGCGCGGTTACGGACTCCGGGGGACGCTTCAGCGTGGCTGCCCTGGATGCCGGATGGTATGAGCTGAACCTGGATTCACCGCGATGGGTCGTGGAAAAGCAGGTATCCCTGTCCGTGGCGGCGGGTGAGAAAAAGGACCTGGGCAACGTTACCCTGCGCAGGGCCGGGAGCGTTACCGTGACCCTCGCGGCAGCCGACCGGGGCGCGGCCCGCTATCTTTCCGGGATCGAAGTGAACCTGTCCGGCGGCTCGGTGTACCGGTACGGAAAGACAGACAAAAAGGGCGTCATTGCCTTCGCCAAGCTCCCTCCGGGATCCTATGCCGTTGAGTCCTCTGACGAGCGGCTGGTCGAATCCAAGGTGAATGTGGAGCTAGTGGAAGGAAAGGCGTCGCCGGTGCGCATGCCCGTGACTCTCCGCCCGCCGTCCCTTTCCATGGATGACTCCGGTCGGGTGATCCTTCCGGACAAGGCGGTTCCGGTGAGCCTGCGGGGTCTGTGGGTGGAGCGGGCGAGGCTCGCGGTGTATGCCGTGGATGAGGCGGGCCTGATGGCTGGGACCGTGGACCCGGACCGGCCGGAAGGGGTTCCCGCAAGCGCCATGAGGCTGGTGAAGGAACGGGAGGTCATCCTGAAAAAGGGACGCTTTACCGTCTACCGGAGCGCGTCCCTGAATCTGGACCCGCTTCCGCCGGGCTACTACATTATGGAGGCCGTCGGTGGCGGCGCCAGGGGGCGGTCGGCCTTTCTCGTGACCCGCTTCGGGCTGGTGGCAAAGGCCTCCCGCTCCGGCGCTCTCCTCTTCGCGGCTGACCTGCTGGACGGTCGCGCCCGACCGAGCGCCGAGATAAGGGCCGTTACCCTGGGGGCCGGGGCGCGTTCAGAGTCTCTCGGCGTTACCGACACCTCGGGGCTTCTGTCCATCGGTGAAGGGGCAGGGAAAATAAGGGTGATCGGACGCTCGGACGGCAACCTGGCGATCCTGAATCTTGCCGCTGAGGACTCCCCGGCCTCCGGTCCTCCCCTGAAAGGATATCTATACACGGAACGCCCCGCCTACCGACCCGCTCAGACCGTCTATTTCAAGGGTGTGCTCCGCAAGACAGTAGGCGAGGGGTATGCCCTTCCGCGATCGGGGAAGGCCCTGGTGACGGCGATTGACAGCGGCGGACAGAACCTTTTTGAAAAGGAGTATCCCCTTTCCTCCAAGGGCTCGTTCAACGGCGAACTGGCCCTTCCGGGACAGCCGCCCCTCGGTGATTACACCCTCAAGGCGAGCATGGGGGGATACGAATGGCAGACCTCCTTCAAGGTCCTGGAGTACCGCAAACCGGAGTTCGAGGTCAAGGCCTCCGTTCCCGGCAGGTTCTACGTGGGAGGAGACACCGTTCCGGTTCAGGTGACGGCCCGCTACTACTTCGGCGCCCCGGTGGCCGACGCCAAGGTAAGCTACCGCATATATTCCCGTCCCTACTACCGTTTCGGCGATGAAGAGGCGGCCGGTGATGGCGACGACGAGGAATCCTCCTTCTTCGGGTATGCGGATTTTCTCGGTGAAGGGGAGGCGGTTACCGATGCCTCCGGCAAGGCCGTCCTCTCAATCAATACCCAGAAACACGATTCGGCCCGATCCTATTCCGTGGAGGTTGACGTCACCGACACCGCCGGCAGGGAGGTCTCTTCCACGGCCGGATGTACGGTGACGCCGTCCCTGATTGCCCTGTCCGTCAGGCCTCTCTCCTACCTCGCCTC
>Ga0265295_1003910_pt1 | contig 20795 bp, 12 predicted proteins | sample Munlansysbiofilm_FD_192503 | JGI IMG/M metagenome (GOLD analysis project Ga0265295, IMG submission 192503) | Leachate microbial communities from a municipal landfill in Southern Ontario, Canada - Methane capture system biofilm | ecosystem: Engineered > Solid waste > Landfill > Unclassified ... | reverse complement strand
GGGCAAACGACCGAGGGGCATTTCGTCCATGATGCTGACATCCAAATCACCAAAGATTGTGAATTGGAGCGAGCGCGGAATTGGGGTTGCAGTCATAACCAAGAGATGGGGGTTGTCGCCTTTGTTGCGCAAAGCAGCCCGCTGAGCAACACCAAAGCGATGTTGTTCGTCGACTACAATCATTTGCAAGTTTTGGAATTGAACCGGATCTTCAATCAGGGCGTGTGTCCCAATCAGCAATTTGACATATCCCGATTCCAAACCGGAACGGATTTCTTCGCGTTCGGCGGTGCGGGTATCACCGGTGAGTAAGCGCACCTGACCTTCTTCCAGGAAAGCTGGGTGCTCTTCGCTACCTGTTGTGAGCAACTTTTTGATGGTTTGGAAGTGTTGTTCTGCCAAAATGCCGGTTGGTGCCATCAAGGCGGCTTGTGGGCCGGATTCAATCACCATCGCCATTGCCATCACCGCGACAATCGTCTTGCCGGAACCGACATCACCTTGCAGAAGGCGGTTCATCGGTCTGGTTTGAGCGATGTCATTGCGAATCTCGTCGAGAGAGCGTTTTTGTGCTCCGGTCAGGGCATAGGGCAGTGCTGAGGTTCGTTCGGCTATCCATTCGTCTGAAACGGTATAAGGGTGGCTGACCAATTGCTGCCACTGGCGTTTTTGTTGTAAAACGCCTAGTTGAAGCATCAAAAATTCGTCAAAAGCGAAGCGTCTTTGGGCGGCTTTGAGGCTTTCGTAATTTTCGGGAAAATGGATTTGCAGCAGGGCATCGGTCGTTTTCAGGACGCGGGCATTTTCGCGGATTTCTGTTGGCAAAAAATCGTTGACGCGGGGAGCCCAATAGCGAACCGTGTTGAATTGGGTGCGGCGTAACCAGCGTTGGGTAATTTTTGCGGTGAGGGGATAGACCGGAACGATGCGGTTGGTGTGTAATTGGGTTTTGTCGATGGTTTCGTAATCCGGGTTCCAAATCACCGGACGTCCGAGGTAAGTGTCAATTTTGCCCGAGATGGAAATAAAGAGGTCTTTTTTCAAGTAGCGGGTGTGCCATTTCTGATTCATCCAGAGCAGGCGCAGGCTTCCGGTTGTGTCCGAGACAACCGCTTCAACGAGGGGGCGTCCTTTTTTTGTTTTGAAAGAATCTACACTGACAACCCGGGCCAATATGGTTACTTCTTCGGCAAATTGAAGCTGATTGATGGTTTTAAGCTGTGAATAATCGTCGTAACGGCGGGGGAAAAGATAGAGAAGATCTTTAATTTTGTGAACTCCAAGTTTTACCAGATGAGCTCCTTGTTTATCACCGACACCGCGAATGACGCTGACCGGGGCTTCCAAGCCAAAGGTTTCATCAGGCATGGGCTTGCTGGCGATTTCGCGTAAACGGGTGTTGACTTTGGAGTGAACTACCTGTATTTCCGGCTCCTTTTGTACTTGTTTTGATTTGCTATCTTTAGCTTTTTTGTAGATGCTTTCAAGCTCTTTCTTTGCTTCTGCAGCTACCTTCAAAAACTCTTCTTGCGAGTGGGTTACAATCGGGTGTGAGTCTTCTGTCCAAAAAAATCTGTTTTTTGCTTTATCTTCGTCAGGTTTGGTTCTAACTGTTTTTGGCTCATCCGACGGAGGGGAAAAGCGAAGAAGTTTTTCGCCGGGATTTGCCTCCGGCAGGTTTGGCAAGGGAATTGAGAGCAATTCGCAAACCTGGAGCAAAGCTTGACGGCGGGCTTGGCGATCCAGAATGGGGTAGGAGTCAAAAATAGCACTTACTTGTGGGATCAGGCTTTCGTCAAGTCCGTTTTCGCGTGCTTCGGAAGGCCAGGTTTTGCTTAGGGCTTGAATACCGCCCCAGATGGCTTTGTTTTCGTAACCCAGTTTGGCTTCTTGGGTGAACATTTTTGTGTATTTTTCGGCTAATTTTTGCATCTTAGTTTTCTCTTGTTTTGCTTAATCATACCCGATTCGAAGTGGTTTTCGTGATTAAAAGTATAGAAAAAATGTATGGCGTGATTAGAATTCGTAGGGCTAGATTGAAAGGGCTTTGAACTTTGAGACTGGTTTACCTTGCGCCCTTTCAATCAGCCTGTATTTTGCTTATGACGGCGGACCTGTACCCGAACGAAGATTTACTTATGACGGCGGACCTGTACCCGAACGAAGTGAGTGGTATTGAAGATGGGATACCGTTTAAAATTCCTCAAGGCTTCAACATCTTCAAGCTCGCCCTACGCAAAATTTGCACTTACGACGGCGGACACGTACCCGAACGAAGTGAGTGGTATTGAAGATGGGGAAATGCAAAAAATTTCTTGAGGCTAAAACATCTTCAAGCTCGCCCTACCCAAAAATTTCACGTGAATAAAAAATTTTGTCAAAATGGGTTTGGAGGGCTTTTGAGATGTAATTTTTATCAATTAATTGCCGGTTCTCACATCCGGCGATAACGAAATAGACAAAGGTTTTTGCGCCCTGCGGGATGCCTTTTAAGCCACCCATGGGATCTTTCAGATAGCGGCAAATGGCGTCAATATCGATTGGTTCGCCCATTGTTAAGTAACTTATTTTTGAAAAAAGCTCACTACGGAAGACAAATTCTTCGCTCAAAGGCTTCATTAAATCCCGCAAACCGACGACCACAACCACCAAATCGGTGAAAGCGGGGATAACCGGTTCCCAGGCTTCCGGGGCTTTGAGTGACTTGCATTTCGCGCCGTCAGCTTCGATGATGAGCGGGAGCTCTTTCTCAAGGCAAAGCTGATGGAGTCTTTCGAACTGTTCCTCGCTTAAATTGTTGATGCGTTGGTGCTGCGAATCACCTATTATGCCACTGGAGATCAAGCTGCTTTTCGGCAATTCAAGTGCAAGGTTTGGGGCTTCTTCGTCTTCCCAAATAATATGCTGATTAAAATAAGCCGCTTGCTCGGTTCCAAGTTTGGTTGAAGTTGCGCAAAGCACCGGACCGGCTAACTTTTCAGCAAGTTGTTTCATCAGCGTGGTTTTGCCACCTGAGCCGACTATTGAAACGGTTAACGCCGGATTTTGAGCTTGAAGCTTAGCAATTTCTTCAATTATTTCGGACATTATAAATTTTCCAGAACCCCTAAAACACCCTCACCGATGATCAATGCTTTGTCCGAGATGGCAAAAGCCAGCCCGGGATCGTTGCGTGGGTCGATATCACCCAGTTTGGTGCGCGCTTTGATTTGGATTCCGTTCCTCAACATACCGCGAATCAAGCCGTCGAAAGGAGCTCTGATTTCGGTGCCGTTGATTCTGGCGACAAGGCTGCCTTGCTCAACCCATTCGCCGATTTCAACCAAAGCCTCGACTTCCCCTGCAACGGGCGAGTAAAGGACGCGTTCCAGACCGTGCCCTTCAACGATAGCCGGTGTGCCGGTATCGGCTTGGGCTTTGCCTTGATAAAAAGCTTTTCCAAGGTTTTCACCGCGGTTGGTTTCGACCACTGCCAAACAGTTTATTCCAGCCTCAAAGCCGGGGCCTAAGCCAACAATCGGCAGTTCTGCCGGTGTGGTTTTGGGGTGGTCTTTTTTTAACATGCGGGCATCGACCAGGGCGGCAAAGTCCATCCTTTTGGCGATAGCTGCTTCAGGATCAACAACGACAGCGATATCACCGCGCTTGAGTATGAAATTTACATCTTTGTCAGTTTCGCACAAAACAGCGAAGATTTCTTCAACTTTGAATTCTTTTTCCCAAACCGCCTCGGCAAAAGCAACCGTTCGGCGAACAACCAGCGGGCTTGGCAATTCGGTGATCACGACCTCCCAACCATGGCGATAGAGCACTGCGGCAACGCCGCTTGCCAAATCCCCTCCGCCTTGAATCAGTACTGGTTTTTTCTGCTTAGTCTCCATGAAACACCTTGCCTTTGATAAAAATTTCCTAATAATCTTAGTTCATAATTGTACATTAGGTTTAGAAGCCTTTCAATTAGAACGACAAGAAACAACCAATTTTTCGGCTGGGTCTGAGCACAGGAATTCTCAATATGGAACCGTCCGTATCAATCGTCAGAATCATTTACCCATTGCGGAATTCTTTAAGCGTCTGCTATATTTGGGCAGGTCAAACTATATGGGCGATTATTGAGCATTCGTGATTGGGACCTGCCCCTACCAATGTATATACATTACATGAACTACAGTGTTTATGTAATCTTTTTGCTGATTTATCAGGGCAATGATTTTTTTTATATTGAGAATTGTTGGTCTGAGTGGGGAGCATGCTGAATCCTGTATATCCTGGTGTATAATAGCGCCCTATGAAATATCACATCTGGACAGAAGGCTGTCAAATGAATGTTGCCGACAGCGACCGGCTTGGCCGCGCTTTGGGCACTTTAGGTTTAGAAAAAACGGATGACCCCGCTCAGGCTGGCATGATCATCCTGAACACTTGCGTCGTTCGGCAGAGTGCCGAAGACCGCGCTTTAGGGCGTCTCAATTCTCTGCGCCCTTACAAAAAAGCTAATCCCGGGCTGGTTATCGGGCTGATGGGTTGCCTGGTTGGCATTCACGGTAATGCCGCTATGGAAAAACGTTACCCTTGGGTCGACATCTTCGCCGCGCCCTCCGATCCGGAACCTTTCTTGCGTTTCCTTGAAAACCGGATGACAATCTATGATTCCGAAGCCTGGCGGCGCGAGGTTGATGCCGCGCTCGATTCCGAATTTGGCGTTACCACCGATGAACAACACACCGTTTCCGAAAATCTGCCGATTGTCCTGGGTTGTTCGCATGCCTGTGCCTATTGTGTTATCCCCGGACGACGTGGCAAGGAACGCAGCCGCGACCCGCAAAAAATCCTGAACGAAGCCAAAGTCATGGTTGAACATGGCGCAAAAGAACTGGTTTTGCTCGGTCAGATCGTCGATCGTTATGGTTTGGATTTGGATAATGGGGTTCTTTTGCCTCAACTTTTGGAGCAAATCTCCGAAATTGACGGGCTCGAACGCATTCGCTTTTTGACATCTCACCCCTCTTACATGATGATGGACTTAATCGACGCGGTCGGGCGACTTCCCAAAGTGATGCCCCACATTGAGGTTCCGGTTCAAGCCGGAGACGACGAAGTCCTTACGGCAATGCGCAGAGGCTATACAAACCAGGAATATCGTGATTTGGTCGCCAAAATTCGCGATCGCATCCCCGGCGTTTCAATCGGCACGGATATCATCGTCGGCTTCCCCGGCGAAAGCGAAGCCGCTTTTGAGCAAACTTACAAGATTTTGGAAGATTTGAAACTTGATGTCGCCCATTTGGCACGCTATTCCCCGCGGCCGAACACTTATTCCGCAAAATTCTTAGCCGATGATGTCAGCCCGGAAGAAAAAATGCGCCGATTCAGGGCTTTAGAAGACCTGCAAAAAGTAGTTGTTGGAGAGATTAACCAGAAATTCCTCGGTCAAAACGAAGAAGTGCTCTTTGAAGGTAAATCGAAAGACCGTTGGCGTGGGCGCACTCCGACCAACCGCCTTGTTTTCGTCAATTCGGACGAAAACCTCTACGGTCAGCTGAGAACGGTCAAAATAAACTGGGCAGGCCCCTGGTCAATGCTTGGTGAATTAGCCTAAACCTGCTTATCAGGATAGGGTCTCTGTAGGACGGGTTGCGCTCTTCAACCCGGCAATAACCCGGTAATGACTGCTAAATTTGTAACCGAACGAAATTTGTTTCTCCTGGTATGTTCCGCCGGATTCAAAAACAGAATCCGGCCTACGATGGGTCTCTGTAGGACAGGTTGCGCTTTTCAACCCGGCAATACCCCGGCAATGACTGCTAAATTTGTAACCGAACGAACTTTGTTTCTCCTGGCATGTTCCACCGGGTTTCTGTAGGACGGGTTGCGCTTTTCAACCCGGCAATGATTACGATGGGTCCCTGTAGGACGGGTTGCGCTTTTCAACCTGGCAATACCCCGGCAATGACTGCTAAATTTGTAACCGAACGAAATTTGTTTCTCCTGGGATGTTCCGCCGGATTCAAAAACAGAATCCGGCCTACGATGGGTCTCTGTAGGACGGGTTGCGCTTTTCAACCCGGCAATACCCCGGCAATGACTGCTAAATTTGTAACCGAACGAAATTTGTTTCTCCTGGGATGTTCCGCCGGATTCAAAAACAGAATCCGGCCTACTGCTTATGGCTGCTCATAATTGCTATAAAAAGTTTTGTCAGACAAATCAGCTTGAAAAGTGACTAGTGGCCAAATGATAGGATAGCCCTTGTCATCTTTATAGCCAAAAATATTTGGATCACCGGTTTTTCTAAATTCGATTAAATCTGCCTCAGTGTAGCGAGGGGGGTCCCCAATAATACAATCGTTGTTGGCGTAGCGTGGATTACCTACCCAAGCAGTAAAGATTTTAATGAAACTGCCGGTACCATGATGGTAGCCATCCGCATCATTAATTACAATCCAAAAGTTAATGGGTAGATGAGTAAAATTCTTCTTTTCATCGAGTATATATAAATTGTTTTCATCGCGTGGCATAAAGTTAGCGGGATCCAGAAATTGTGGCTCACTCATGACAGACGGGATTTTTCCCCAAATCATATTATTTTCTTCATGGTAAGCATAAACTGGTAATTTGGCTATTCGCCAGTTAGCACTCACATCTTTAAAAGCCACCTTAACAAATGCCATCAGTTTCCAGCCGCCATCAGTGGGTATAGCTTGTTCAAGCTCTTGTGGATTGTTAATTGTTTCTTCTAAGCCAATCACTACCGCGGTAACCGTATTTTCTTCTTCTCCACCAAAATTACGATTATCAATGGCATCTTGGATAACATCTAAAGCCATGTGGCTGCTGGTCCACTCATCAGTAGACCTCGCCAGGTTGTCAAGATTAACGCCAGCTTTTAAAATTTCAAACCGAATTTGGGCTTGAGTTAATTCTTTAGGAGCGGCAGTGGCTTCGGGGGTAGGCGTGAATTCTTTGGTAGCCGTAGCTGTTTTAGTAGCCGTAGCTGTTTTAGTAGCCGTAGCTGTTTTCGTTGGGGTGTTTTCTGGGGTTGAGAGGGCTGTTGGCTCAACGATTTCAGGGCTGACTAAGCTCTTATTGTCAGAAATAGGATTATCAGGGCTTTCAATTGCCTGGCAGGCAAGCAAAACAAATGCGAGCAACAAAATGCAAACAGACAAGAAAGGTTTTCGGCGCATAATCATTCTCCTCAGACGAAATGAATGCTAAAGGGGAGGTTAATTCTGGCTTAAGTATAGGCATACCCTTCGTTTTTTACAAGGGCGTTTCGTGATTTGTCAGGAATTCTCATTATGGAACTGTCCTCATCAATCATGGAAATATTTGTGAAACCGCATCTGAACCTCAAACGCACACAGTCCTAATGGTTTTATTTAATTACAATGACCGGGCAAGTCTGACCAGGTAAGGGATTAGAGAGTGCTCGTGATTGGGACTTGCCCCTACCCTCGTATATATTTCTCACGATTTATTTCATATTGAGAATTGTTGCCTTAATTTGTGCCAAAGCAACACTCCCAAAAATTGCAAGCCTTAGCTTAGTAAAAGCTAAAACTGCTTGTCGGGATAGTCGCACAAATCAAGAACCGGACATCCGGCGCATTTTGGTTTTCTCGCCTGGCAAAATTGTCTGCCGAGGCTGATGATGTTCAGATGCAGAGGCCCGAAATCTGCCGGATTGCCGATTGCTTCCATGTATTCGTGGGTCTTATCCACGCTCAACTTTTGCGGTCGTAAGCCAATCCTGCCGGTCACCCGATAAATATGCGTATCCACCGGAAAAGCCGGCATATCGAGCGCAAAAACCATCACAATCGCCGCCGTTTTGGGACCCACGCCCTTCAGATTAACCAACCAATTGCGCGCTTCGTCGATGCTCAAAGCCTTCAGCCAATCCAGGTCAATCTCACCGCGTTCGTCCTTGATTGCCTGCAATGCAGCCTGGATATTCGGTACTTTTTGTTGCGCCAAACCGGCAATTCGGATCGTGTGCTTTAGCTCCTCCGGGTCAGCAGCTAAAACTTCACCCCAAGTTGGGTAACGCTCCAGCATCGCCCGATAAGCCTTATCGCGGTTGATGTCGTTCGTGTTTTGCGAAAGAATCGTGCAGACCAGCTCGCCCACCGCCGGCAACATTTCGTGCCAATCCGGTTCCCCAAAATAATCGAGCAAACGCTGGCTTACCTGAGCCAGCTTTTCACTGCGTGCCCGATCTTCAGCATTGAGGTTCATTTCAGGCTAACTCAAACTCCGGAATTGGCTTTGCCAGGCGTGTTTTTCCAACTTCAATTCCTCTGGCATTTCGGATAATCGGTTGATTGAAAGGCGCAAAAGCCTCAGCTTCCATTTCATTTGTGAAGCCGAGCTTTTTCAAGAGCTCAACAATCAGCAAATGGGTTGCCCGCCTGTCGGGGTCGCCATCGGCAAGTTTGAAGGCAATTCCCAAGCCCTTTTCATAACCGGGAATCGCGCCGGGCATGATGCCCACCAATTGATAGCCTTCAGCACCGCCCTTGGCAATCGCCTTGCCTTGCATCACTTCCATCAAAACCGTATCAACTTTGCCCGGTCCGCTGACCATAAAAGGATGCGCCATCATCGCGCTGCTAATCTTGCGACAGGCATTTTGGCGATTTTCTTCTAAATCTTTTGGGTCAACCAATTTAGCAACTGCCCCAGCAAAACTTCGCAAAGCCATGGCATAGACCGGTGCGCTGCAGCCGTCTACGCCAAAAATCATATCATCGCGGTGAATTCCACACATTGAAGCGACTGCCTGGCGGATGTTTTTCTGCACCTGATGCACCGGCTCCAGGTAATTTTCCAGACTCTCGCCCAGCAATTTCGCCTGAGCCAACATTCCGCTGTGTTTGCCGGAACAATTATGGCGGTATGAATTCGGTTCTTCACCGCGGACACGCATCTGAAAAGTCGTTTCCTTGTCGATTGGCCAATGGGCACCGCATTGCAAATCGCTTAATTGCAGTCCAACTTTTTCATGAATTGATTTCAAAACCCGAACATGCTCATCAGTACCGCAATGGGAAGCGCACATGATGGCAAGTTCTTCTTTGCTCAAGCCAAAAGCTTCCACTCCGCCCAGCTCAACAAAAGGCAAAGCCTGAAAAGGCTTCATCGAACTGCGGGGAAAGCTAACCAAATCGGGGTTGCCGTAGGAAAGCACTAATTTACCATCTGAATCTACTACCGCCAAGGCACCCATGTGCTGGCTTTCAACAATTCCACCTCGGGTTAATTCAACCAAAGGTTCAAAACCGGAGCAAATATCCATTCATTAACCTCTTTCGCGAATATTTAAATCGTAATATGTTGTGATTCCCCAGTGCAGACGATTATAAAATAACTCACTGTTAAATAGTTCTAATTGGTTCGTTTTTGCTGAAATTTGTGGAATAACTGCCAACCATTCTTCCAGATTTGCATTTTCAACTTTTAATTCATCAAAAAGTTGCCGTATAAAAGCAATCGTCCTCATCATCTCGGCTATCTGGCTCTGGTCAACCAAGCCGCTACGGGCGGAGATGATTTGATAATCCTTGAATTGTTCGGAAGTTAGCAGCCTCAAGTCTTCTTCCCAAAGTTCCAAATTTGCGTAAGCGAGGAAGGGCGGTTGGTCTGCCACCACAGTATCACCGACAAAAACCACCTTCAGGTCAGGAACAATCACCCAAACTCCGGCATGGTTAGAACCGGCATGGTGCTCCAGGTCGAGCTGCATATCGTCAAGAAACATACGAAAATGCTTTTCAAAACTGATTTCCGGAGGAATCAAACGGTTCAAATTGATTACCGGTTCAGGGTTTTCGCTGTGTTGTGGCATTTCGTCACCAAGCTTTAGAGCGGGATTACGTCCCCGAATCGGAACAATTGCGTTGTTTTGAACAACTATGACACAATCACAACCCTTGACGCTCAGAAGCCTGTCGTAGTTGGTGTCCAAAACAATCAAATAACATGGCTCTTCGCTTTCGTTGATGCTTGAAGATGATTTCCAATTACCACAATCCCCTTTTTTGAAAGGTGAATCGACGAGAATCACTTGATTTTCCCCTTTGATGATGCCACCAATTAAACCGAGAGAATTCTGTTCAATTCCGATATTTGCTGCAATTTCTTTCATAGCCTGCTGCCTCCAGAAGCATGAATTATAGTCAAAGTAAAAAAAATAATCTACCTCTTGTTTGGGCAAGCCGGTGGCGTAGTGGGAGCCTCTTTTCCACTTAATGGGAAACCGAACCAGGGAGAGGGGTCGTAAACATTTTGAAGCTTTGTTTCATTCATATAATGCCCTTCTCCATCGTCTTTAACAATCGACAGATGCAAATGCAGCCCGGTTGGCGAATTTGGGTCGCCGGAATAATTCCCCTGATATCCAATCAAATCACCTTGTTTGATGAAGACTTCGTGAGTGTTTGGCGGAAAGGCATCGTCGATCAAAGAATTTCCGTCTTTATCTGCCATATGAGTGAGGTAAACCCAAATTTGACGATCCGGTTGGAGAGGGTCGGAAGGGATTCGCAAAATCACGCTCGACTTCCAGTCTGTCTCACGGCTTAAATATCCATCATAGGGGGCATAAATTGCCGTTTTGCCGACCTCTGTCCCGCTAAAAATATCCAAACCGGTATGCCATTTGAGAAGGGAGAATGAATCGGCATGCATAAAACCGATAAAGCCACGCGTCGGAAAAATAAAAGGCGCATCCCCGCATTGAGAAAATGTCTCTATCACCCAATCCTGATGCTCCTCGGGATTTCGGATGAAAGCCCAAACGTTCTTCGTTCGATTGCTTGTGCGAACGAAAGCCAGCAACCTGTCCCCAAACAATAAAGCAATCACCGCAAGCGCTAAACAAAGCAGAATTATGCAAGTCAACAGAACCTTCTTTTTATTTTCTTTCATGCGCAAAATTATATCCTTAACTACAAGCAGCATTTTCGCTTGCGCTAACCAGCAAGGCAAGCTTCCAATACAATATTTATGGGCGTCCAAACCGAAGTGTCTTATAGATGATGTCTTTAATCAATTTGCACCTTTAACTCTTCATAAGCTAACCCCCGTATCGCCAGACAGCCTTCACGGGCGTGAACATATCCTCTATTTATTACATTATGTTCCATGCGCTGACCCGCACTCATAATTTTTGCAAAAATGCATTGACACCTACCCTATTAAATGTATAATCAATAGAATCAGTTTGACTGCAATAATCCCTTTTAACGAGAGGAAGATAATTTGATAAGTTCAAATAAATGCAGGCTTTACCTAATACGTGTTTCTTCGCGCATTTCTAATGCGTCTTTGATTTCTATCGATTTTTCTTTTATCTAGCTGAAAGAAAGGAGGTTTTTTCAATTTCGTTTTCTCGACTTTAGTAAATCTAAACCAATATCTAAAAAAGGAAGTGACATGAAAAGTAAAAAACTACAAAAAACCCTCGCAATAATCCTGGCATTGGGAATGCTGATTAGTACTCTCCCAATCTCAGCCAGCGCGCAAGGCACTATTCCCACTGGTCCATCAAGATCAATCGTTTCGAAAACCCCCACACATGGTTTGGAAACTTACACTTTCGAACCTGTCGATAAATTTGGACTCACCGAGGCAGAACTTGCCTGGGTTCACGAAGTCCAACGAGTGGATAGATTTATTATCCAACTCGAAGAACCTTCCCTCGTAACTTATCAAGGCGAAATAATGAATTATCCCGCTCCGGAGCGCGATGAGTCAGGGAAGATCGATGTTTTTTCTGAGCCCTCCCAAATTTATTTGGAACGCGTAAACCAACAACTTGATTCGGCAATCCTCACTTCAGCTAAAGCTATAGGCCGAGATCTGGAAGTCTATGCACGCTATGATGTGGTATTGAATGGCTTTGCAGCCAAAATGACAGCAGATGAAGCCGCACAACTACGCCAAATGGATGGTGTCAAAGAAGTTTATCCTGATCTGATTTACTACCCCGATACTGATGTCAGTCCAACCTGGCTGGGTGTTGATGGTATTTGGGATGGCACGAACGTTCCAGATGACGAAACCGCCAAAGGAGAGGGTGTGATCGTCGGTATTCTCGATACGGGCATCAACATGGATCATCCTTCCTTTGCTGCTGTCGGTCCGGTTGATGAGTATGTTCATGTCAATCCATACGGAACCGGCGTTTATAAAGGTTTGTGTGCTTCCGATTCAGACAATTACAAGTGTAATGACAAATTGATTGGTGTATACGCCTATACGACCGAAACAATTCGTGGTGAGGACGCTGATGACCATGGTTCTCATACCGCCTCGACAGCCGCGGGCAACAAAGTCGCTTTCAATTATGAAGGAACCGATGTTACTATCAGCGGTATGGCTCCTCATGCCAACATCATTGCTTATGATGTTTGTGATAAGGACGGATGTCTAAATAGTTCATCAGTTTCTGCTATAGAGCAAGCTATTGAGGATGGCGTGGATGTTTTGAACTATTCTATTGGTCCCAGCAGTGGCCCCGGTCAAAGTCCATATGTCAGTGCCACCGAGTTGGCTTTTCTCGAAGCGGTTGATGCGGGCATTATCACTGCCACCTCTGCCGGAAATTCCGGACCAAACACATCCACCGGATATAAAGCAGCACCCTGGACATTGTTGGTTGGCAACACCAATCATGGCCGCATTTGGGGTAACCCAATCACTGTTAGCTCTCCCGATGCAGACCCTTACTCTACGGTGGGTTTGCCTCACGGTGGAGTTGGCTTGGCTGCGGATTTGACCAACGTCCCATTCAAATGGGGCGGGGGTGAAGATCCGGCTTATGACACCGCCTGTATTCCTTTCCCTGCAGATTACTTCAAAGATTCTGTTGCTCTGCTCACTCGCGGAACCTGTACTTTTGATGAAAAGATTATGGCTGCCCAGGACGCCGGAGCAATAGCCGTTGTTATGCGCAATAATGCCCCCGGCGCACCAATTGTTATGGGTTTGAATGACCCCACAAACGTAACAATCCCAGCAATTATGATTTCTAAGGCTGACGGTGACGCAATTGTTGCCCAATATAAAGCAGGTTCAACGATTACTTACCTCAAAAATTTTGATTCTAAAAACGAAGCTGAATGGAGCGATGTTCTCAATCAATCTACTTCTCGTGGTCCTTTCACGCTTGCAGACGTAATGACCCCCGAGTTGGTTGCCCCCGGCACAAATGTCTTGGCTGCCTACGACTCTGTCGGTCCTGACACAGAATATGGTTTGATGTCCGGTACTTCCATGGCAGGCCCTCATGCTGCCGGAGCTCTGGCACTCTTGACCCAACTGCATGATGAATGGTCTCCTGCTGCGCGCAAATCCGCCTTGGTACTGACCGCACTTGCCGGAACCACTAAAGATTATGATTTAGGTTCCGTCGATGCATTTGATTACGGTAACGGTCGCCTCGATATGCATAAAGCTGCCCTGACCGGTTTGATTATGGATGAAACCTATGAAGGTTTCCTCGATGCCGATCCAAATGAAGACGGCGACGTCCGCGATTTAAACATTCCTTCTTACCAAAACAGTACTTGTGTTGGCGAATGTAGCTTTACCCGTACCTTCACCAGCGTTGCGGATGTGGCGGTAAGCTACACACTAGATTTAACTTCAGATGACGACCTTGTTGTCGAAGTTAGCCCCACAAGCTTTACAATTGAACCCGGTGAAACGCAAGAAATTACGGTCGAAATTAATGTTGATGATGCTGAACCGGAAGTATGGTTCTTTGGAAGAATTGCCTACAACACGACAAACGAATGGTCTACTGGCGAAGACATCAGCAATGTGGCATTCCCCTTTGCCGTGCGCCCTTACACCAGCACAATGTTGGAAGAAGTTGTGGCAGAAACCCTGCGTGATGCCGGCGCTACCGTTGTTCCGGATGTTCTTTCCGGTGCAATTAGTGAACCTTGGATTATCAAATCCGGTTTGGTTCTGGGTGAAGAAACAGAAATCACGCTAAGTCCTGACCCGACGAACGGTGATCCTTTTGATAATCTTGATCAGGTTTGGTGGAAGACCTTCACCTTGGGTGAAGACGCCGACCGTCTGGTTTTTGAAATTACAGATACGACTGCCGGTGATTTGGATCTCTTCCTTGGCATAGGCACTGTACCGGACGAGAGTATGCTGGTAGCTCAATCTGCAACCGCGACGGCTTTGGAATATATCTCCCTATGGGGTATCCCTGCGGGTCTGCCGCTCTGGGTCTTGGTTCAAAACTGGGACGGTGCTGCAGATGACAGCATCACCTTGACCGAAGCGATCATCTATCCCGAAGATGCCGAAAACTGGGATGTAAGCATTCCGGAAGAAGTTGAAGCTTTGGAACCTTATGACGTTACCATCAGTTGGGACATCGATGATATGCCCACACCTTCCGTTTACTATGGAATGTTCTGGATTGTTGATGCTGCCAATAGTAAGCTGATCTCTACCACCCAATTTGACCTCTACCGTGCCGGTGATGATGTGGTCAAGACGGTTGATAAAGAAGAAGCTGCAAAGGGCGATATCGTAAGCTACGAGATTGAAATTGCCCCCAACTATGGCAACCAAGACTTGGAATACGAAATCATCGATGCTCTCCCCGAGGGTGTTGAATATGTACCTGACAGTTTACAAGTAAGCGGTTCTAACACTGATGCGACCTATGACCCTGCCACTCGAACGATTTCTTGGAATGGCATCGCCCCGAGAATTGCGGCAAATTATGTGATCACCACAAACGAAAATGATCCCTATTGTGCTATGCCAATGGGAGATGGCGGCTATATTAATCTGATGGACTATGGAGTTTTTCCTAATCCCGGAATCTACGGGGATGGCGATGCTTGGCAATACGAAGGTGTTGGTTTGAACATGTCCTGGTTTGACGGCAGAACGTCAGAACCGCCAATCTTTATTGACGATGGACATGCTTATATGAATGGTAGTTTCAACGGTGATAACTACTGGATGTGGGACACGCAGGAATTCCCCAATCCGTTAGCGCCTAATGACGTCATGGCCGCCTTTATGACGGACATAGATTTCGTCTATGACAGTGCTCTGAATAAGGGCGTTTCCGCTGCTGGATTAACCGGAGGAGTTGCCTGGGTTGTTGAGTATGACGATGTCTTCCCATATGGTGATCCTGATACCACCATGGACTTCGAGTTCTTCTTATGGGCTAATCTTGACCCTGCTTTGAGCGGTGCTGACATTTTGTTTGCTTATGACAACGTTGTCGGGGATTGGTCTGGTTACAATACGATTGGCTTGGAAAATGGTGATGGCACAGTTGGTGCAACCTATCAACATGATGGACCAACCCCGGCTGATGGTTTGGTCGTCTGCTTTGACTATGCCACTGTTGGCGGTGAAGCGATTGTGATCAGTTTTGAGGCAGAGGTCACAACTTCTGCAAGAAATCTTGAAATTACCAACCTTGTCAATCATGATTCTGATGCCTTAAATGCTAAATTTGAAGAAAGCAAACCTGCTGTATTCAAGACTAATAACATTAACATTGATCCGGTTGCCGAGGACCAAGATGTTATCACTGAGGAAGACACTGCCAAAGAAATCACATTGCTTGCAAGCGACGGCAATGACGGCGATCCGCTGTCCTATATGATTGTTGATGAACCTGAGCATGGCAGTTTGAGCGATGTTGATGGCAACAAAGTTACTTACACCCCTGATGAAGATTATCATGGACCAGACAGTTTCACTTTCAAAGTCAATGATGGCTTTGCTGACAGCAATGTTGCCACAGTTACCATCACGGTTACCTCGGTTAATGACTGGGTTACTGCGAATGACGATGCCTACGAAACGCTTGCGAATGTAAGCCTTGTGGTTGTCGAGGCGGACGGCGTCCTGAAAAATGACGTACTGATTGATAAAGATGAGGAAGTTTCGGTTCAGATTCTGGACGAGCCCCAACACGGTACACTAAGCATGAATGACGATGGTTCCTTCACCTATGTTCCCGATACCGGATTCATGGGTATAGATAGTTTCCGCTACTTGGTGCTTTCGGTACAGAACCAGATTCATGGAGGACCATGGAGCGATTTTGCCACTGTTACCATCCTGGTTAAACCACAAGGTGTGATCTACTTACCGCTGATTCTCAAGTAGAAGCTAATATTCAACCCGACCTCCGTGGCAAGTAGCGGGAATCGGGAATAGTGAAAAGGGCTGGTCTTAGGATCAGCCCTTTTTCATATGAGGGATGGGATCGATTGACTTTTTAGTTTTTGTCAACGGCTTAGCGTAAATCCACGATTTTTCCCAGAATGAAAATTGCTGAATCTCTGAAAAGAATTCTCTTACAAGAAAACAGATGGTATAATTGTTATATCTAATTGGAGGTTGTGAGCATGGAATTCAATATAAAAGATTATAAACGGTGCCTCGTTGTCAAAGTGATGGGTAGGATTGACAGTGCAACCGCACCAGAACTTGAAAAAACCCTAACCGAATTAATCGATAAGAAAAAAACTATCGTGATGGATATGTCAGAGATGACATTTGTTTCCAGTGCTGGTTGGTGGGCAGTTATCCGGGCATACAAAGAGATGCAAAAGCAAGGCGATGGCGAAATTGTTTTGGCCAATTTAAGTGAAAACGTCCGAAGCTCAATGGATTTAATTGGTATTTTGCCTTATTTCCCAATTTATGATAATTTGGTCGAAGCCGTCGCAAGCGTTTAGAAGTTTAGTCAGCTATTATAGGAAGGTTGGTTTTGTGGCTTGGTAGACAATCCATTATTTCAACCTTCTTTTTTTAATGCGAGGTGATTCGGGTAACAGGGAGCGGGGAGCGGGAAAAGCAGGAAACAGGAAATAAGAAACAGCCGAAAAATTTTCTTTCGTAGGGAAGGCGCCTGCGTTTTCTTTGAAAGCACAAACAAACCATTAGGGTCAATACACAGGCTCTTTCCCTACGCGACTACGAGACGGGCATATGGATGAAAAAACGGCCGGGTTGAAACCCAGCCGTACACTATAATCATTTCCTCGTTGAAAATCGTTATGTATCGAAATAAATTGATCAAAGACGCTCGCTCAAAACGAGCAATTGTCTAATAAAGAATCACACTTTCAATCAACAACAATTTCGTAAACCGCTTTCTCACGGCTGTGAGGGGTTGTGCCGGAGATGATCAGGGTTACATTCCCCGGAAGTTCATCGCTGTTCATCTGAATGCTGACCTTTTCACCGGCATCTAATTGGTAATGTGCGACTCTCGGTGGGATGGTATGGTAGAGGACACTAACCGAGAAAGATTGAGGCAGTTTGTTTTGAACGCGGACAAAACCTTCGCCAAACCAACCGCCGTCATCGCTTTCGAAATCGCTTTGATATCCGATTGCATCAAGGCGAACGTCGTCAATTGCCATGCCTTTTCCGTTCGCAGCAGCATCGGTAACATAATCAAAGCGCAGGGTTACTTTTTTGCCAAGATAGGGGGAGAGGTCAACAGTCTCATCAATCCAGCCATCAGATTGGCCATTCCAGCCGCAATTATAACTGTTGCCGGATGGATTTTCGGTGGTACAGGTCTGACTGGTCAAAACATCCCAGTTCTCACCATCGGTTGTGGCAGAGATGTAGAGATAATCGTAATCCGTTTCGAGGTCATACCAGGTTTTGAAGCTGAGTTCGGCGACATCGCTGACATCGCTCAGGTCAAATTCGCGGGTCAGGCGCATGTTGGATTCGTCGCCTTGGTTTGACCAGAAGAAATACTCACCGGAAGGTGGTTGATCGAAGGGCAGGAGTTTCACGACCTCGCTGCCGGTGAAACTGATGGTTTGGGGATCAAGGCAGTCAAATGTGATGTAATCGGTCCCATATTGATGAACATCGGAGCCAAAGATTGTTGGGCAAATTGATTGATAGGTCTCACTGCCGAGAGAATAGGGGGAATAGCGAATGTAGTCGTAACGGTTATTTTCAATTCCTGAATTTTGGAGCATATTGGCAACCGCCCAATCGGCATAAAATTCGTTTCCGGTATAGATCTTACCGGTTGTCGGATTGATGATATTCAATTCTTCGAAAACCGCATCGAAAGCCGGAAAGCCATTTTCATCATGTGCGACCAAAGCTTTTGTGGCTTCTTCGCCAAAGCGATCGAGAAAATAGACCATAAAGAGATAGCTGGCACCGTAATTTGAGGCATTGCTGCCGGTGTCGGCTTTCCAATCTGTGATTTGCATATCGGTGTCATTCATGTAATCCCAATCGAAACCGCCGGCATCGTAGCCGTTTATTTCTTCAGCCAGCATCGAAAAACCTTCATTGACCCAGGTTTCTTCGTTTCGGTCCTGATACCAATGGATCATATGTTGGAATTCGTGCGCCATCGTGCCATAAATATAGGGGTCGTCCAGGCTGACATTATCAGAATTGATCAAAAACATTTCATGGGCGTTGGAATATGGGTGGGCATCCGGATGCAGCTCGTCGGCCGAGGAGAAATAACCAGCCAGGGAATTGCCCAGACCACCGGCGTAGAGAACGTAAAAACGCGGGTCACCGTCTACACCGGGATTCCATTCCATGCCGAAAAATTCACGGTTGGTTGGGATAATTTCTTCGTCAAAGGTGCTTGCCAGGCGGTTTAGGTCAGATTGGCGGAAGCGAACGCCGTCCTCAATCCAAAAATAAATGTTTTCACCCAGATATTGCAAGGTTGCAGTTACTTGGAAATTTGCATTTGTGTCGGTGTTGGTTACCCAAAAAGTTTTCTCTTCGCCGACAGAATAGGGCGCATTCTCATCAATCAGAAGGTTTGGAACGTCCGGATTGCCGCCTAAGCGTCCGGCCAGCTCGACTGGGTCGTTGATTGGCACAATGTTTACATTTAGCTTGGTGAGTGTTTCCTGTGCCTGATTTAGCTCTTCAGGGCTGAGATTTATGTCGCTTTCATCGAGGCTAATTTCGGGAGTTGGTTCAAGGGGAAAATCGAATTGGAAATCTTGAAACAAGTCGGTGCCGCCGTCTTCAGCAAGATTTGAGACTATGCCTAAAACACCAAATGCTGTAAAAATACAGAGGCAGCAAAGGCAGAGCAGCAAAGCGATAAGAACAATTGAAACAATTGCAACTGGTTTATTAGAAGAATTCATTAAATACTCACTTTCATTTTGAAGGTCCGGCTCAATTATAACCGTTGTCAAAGGTAGAAAGCGAGTTCAGGGACAGGAGCAGAGATTTGAGGAAGGTTAAACGGATTGCTTTGGTGATTGATAAATCCTGTTGACTCTAAATTTGATAGAATTGGAGGATATGAAAAATGAAAAAGTGAGCCAAAATTTTGGAAGAGTCTGCTTATTGATTCTTTTTAGCATTTTTTTTGGCTATGTGCTTTCGGGTTCTCAAGTTCTTTTTGATGGCTCTCTTTCGTCATTGGACAATTTGACGCGCTCGGATAGATTTAATTTCGTAAGCTGGGAGATATCAGCCCTGGTTGAACGCTTTTCCAGTGCGACGATGGGTGTGGAGCATTTCATTGATGACGAAAAACAATCTGAAATAGTCCTGACTTATATCAATCAAATCGCTGTCGTAGAAGAGCTTGAACAGAACTTGCTGGAACTCAATTCTGATCCAAACAAAAGCGAGGATTCGCTCGAAATCTTAAGCGTTCAGGAGGAGTTGGATCGCGAAACAAAGCGAATGCATGATTATGCCCGGGTAGCGGAATCGATTTTGCAAAATCAGACCGAAAGAACTCTGGTTGAGATGGGTTTTGGAATTGGTGGCCAAATCTTCCCACCGGTATTGTTCAAAATTACCGATTTGCCGCTAAATCTGATAGTCTCTCCCCGAGACCAAATTTACACAATAAAAAGTTATAACCTCAATCCGGGGATGGATTCATTGCAAAAGGATGCTTTAGAAGAAAGAATTTTTGAAGAGTACGGGCTTTCAGCACTGGTTGAGGAGGTTGGTGGGGTTGGGGCTTATCCGACGATGGTGATGCGCAGTCGCTCAATAAGTTGGCTGACAGAAGTTGTTGCGCATGAGTGGTTTCATAATTATCTGACTTTTTATCCGCTCGGGATTCGCTATTTCGTAGATGACACGATGAAAACGATCAACGAAACCACAGCTAATTTAGCCGGCAAAGAAGTTGGCAGGCAAACAATGCTCCGTTTTTATCCTGAATATCTTGGGATTCCGATTTTTCAATTCCGAAAACCTGTGACGGTTTTGCGCGATGGAATTGAGGAAGTCTTTGACTATCGGCGGGAAATGCGCGAGACAAGGCAGAGAGTGGATTATCTGCTTTCAATTGGCCGAATTGAGCAGGCAGAGAGGTATATGGAAGACCGCCGGGCGTATGTTTGGGAGCATGGCTATCGGATTCGTAAAATTAACCAGGCATATTTTGCTTTTTATGGTGCATATAACGACACACCCGGTGGAGGTGCAGCCGGGGATGACCCAATTGGTCCGGCAGTTCAGCAATTGCGCATAGATAATTTTGATTTGAAAGCTTTTATCGATGAAATCAAGGGGATAAGATCTTTTGAAGATTTGATGGAAAGATAGGGAAGAAAGAGGGGAAAAGGGGGCATTTCTGCTGGTATTTAGCATGGATTTTAGCTGTTTTCGGTCAATTGTTCTCTAACTTTTGCACATTTTCGGTTTTTATGATAAATTAGTTGATGGATTAACTAATTCGAATCCTGAAGTAAAAGTGAGTATATTTAGAAAACTATGAACGAACATATTAACAACACTCC
>Ga0265295_1003909_pt1 | contig 20814 bp, 21 predicted proteins | sample Munlansysbiofilm_FD_192503 | JGI IMG/M metagenome (GOLD analysis project Ga0265295, IMG submission 192503) | Leachate microbial communities from a municipal landfill in Southern Ontario, Canada - Methane capture system biofilm | ecosystem: Engineered > Solid waste > Landfill > Unclassified ... | reverse complement strand
GATGTCACGATTGAAGAGATCATCTCTCAAACAGAAGCAACCTTGCATTATGACAAGGTCAAAATCATGGAGGTATAACATGAAAGTATTACATCGTTTAAGATTATCACAACACGACGCACACTATGGTGGAAATCTTGTTGATGGTGCACGTGTCTTAGCTTTTTTTGGTGATGTAGCTACCGAATTATTGATTCGTTATGATGGCGATGAAGGTTTATTTAGAGCGTACGAAAAAGTCGATTTTTTAGCACCTCTTTATGCAGGTGATTTTATTGAAGTTGAAGCTGAAATCATTAGCGTTGGAACAACGTCACGTAAAATGCATTTTGCATGCTATAAAATCATCTCTTCTAGACCAGACATTAACCCATCTGCAGCTGATGTATTAGAAGAAAGAGTCTTAGTGACTGAAGCATATGGAACTTGTGTTGTACCTAAAGAAAAGATGAGAGTCAAACATGAATAAACTGATTATCACGTGTGCAATTTCAGGAGCTGAAGTTACCAAAGAACAGAGCCCCTATATTCCATATACTGTAGAAGAAATGGTAGAAGAAGCTTATCAAGCGTATCAATCAGGTGCATCGATCATCCATCTTCATGTCCGTCATGATGATGGAAGACCTACACAAGGCAAATTGAGATATGAAAAAGTGATGAAAGCTATTTTAAAGAAGTGTCCAGATGTCATCATTCAACCATCTACAGGTGGTGCTGTTGGCATGTCACGAGATGAAAGGTTAAAACCTGTTTCGCTGAAACCAGAAATGTGTACCTTAGATTGTGGAACACTTAATTTTGGTGGTGATGATATTTTTGTAAATACAGAAAATGATATTAAGTATTTTGCTGAAAAAATCTATCAAAACGGTGTTTATCCTGAACTTGAATGTTTTGAGAAAGGCCACATCGATATGGTGTTACGCCTTCATAAGAAAGGTTTTATTAAAGATCCAATGCATTTCTCATTTGTTCTGGGTGTCAACGGAGGTATGAGTGGGGAAGAAAGAGATTTTATCTTTATGAAAGATAGCATCCCAAAAGCATGCACCTACAGTGTTGCAGGTATTGGAAGATTTGAGTTTTCTTTAGCTGAGCTTGCTATAAAACATGGTGGGCATGTCAGAGTTGGTTTAGAAGATAATCTTTATATAACAAAAGGTGTCTTAGCCAAAGGCAATAGAGAACTTGTTGAAAGAGTTAAAGAAATAGCAAAAACATATGGAAGAGATATCGCTACACCAGATGAAGCGCGTCAGATTTTAGGCATGAGGAGGAACATATGAAAGAATCACGTTTTGGAACACATCGTGTGATAGACCCTAAGGGATCTTTACCACAGGCAGCTTTTCGTTTAGATGCAACACCTGTATGTGGAGAAACCGAAGTTTTAATCGATGTGGATGTTTTAAATATTGATAGTGCATCTTTTCACCAGATGAAAGAAGCTTGTGAAGAAGATGTGATCAAAATGAAAAACATGATTAAAGATATCGTTAAAGCTCAAGGGAAAATGCAAAATCCTGTAACAAAAAGTGGGGGAATGTTGATCGGTACGATCAAGTCTGTAGGAAGTCTTTATCATGATCAAAGCTTAAAAAAAGGTATGAAGATAGCAACCCTTGTTTCACTATCTTTAACACCCCTTTTTATTGAAGAAATTCATGAAATCAATTTATCTAATGAACAGGTAACTATCACTGGATCAGCAATCTTATTTGATTCTGGAATCTATGCCATCATACCAGATGATTTAGATGAAAAATTGGTTTTAGCTGCTCTTGATGTCTGTGGAGCTCCTGCACAAGTTGAAAAACTAGCAAAAGAAAATGATACTGTTTTAATTATTGGAGCTGCTGGAAAGTCAGGTTTATTATGCAGTTACATGGCTAAAGAAATGGTGGGTCCTGGAGGTAAGGTCATCGGTTTAGTTAATGAAGAAAAACAAGCAGAACTTTTAAAAGAACTTCATTTTGTCGATGAAATACTGATGGAAAATGCATTAAACAGTGTTGGTGTTTATGAAAAAATGATGATGATAACAGATGGAAAATTGGCAGATTTAACCATCAATGTCGTCAATGTGCCATCAACTGAAATGACATCCATTTTGTCGACAAAAGATGATGGTATCGTTTATTTTTTCAGTATGGCAACATCGTTTACAAAAGCAGCTTTAGGTGCTGAAGGCGTCGGTAAAGATGTCACGATGATGATTGGAAATGGCTATACAAAGCATCATGCTGACATTACACTGAATCTGTTTAGAAAGAACCAAACACTCAAAGAGTTGTTTATGAAGAAATATGCTTAAGGGAGAAAATATATGAAATTAGATTTAAATCAATCCTACATTGAAAGAAGAAAACAATTTTTTCCTCACGTGAGTGATGAGGAGTGGAATGATTGGAAATGGCAAACGTCACATCGTATAAAAAATGCTGAAGAACTCAAAAAATATATTCCACTCACTAAAGAAGAGGAAGAAACCATCAAGCATATCTTAGGTCATTTAAGAATGGCGATTACGCCTTACTATTTAACCTTAATCAATCCTGATGACCCGCATTGTCCTATAAGACAACAAGCGGTCCCTTTTAGTGGTGAAATGATTCAAGGGAAAAATGATTTGCTTGACCCACTTCATGAAGATTATGATTCACCTGTTCCAGGATTAACCCATCGTTATCCTGATCGTGTTTTATTTTTAATCACGGATATGTGTTCGATGTATTGTAGACATTGTACAAGACGTCGTTTTGCTGGTCAAAAAGATGCTGAAATGAAAACGGATAATATCGATAAAGCGATTGAATACATCAGATCTCACGAAGAGATTAATGACGTTCTTTTATCAGGTGGTGATGCCTTTATGGTGTCTGATCAACGAATTGAATATATCCTAAAGAAATTAAGAGAAATCGATCATGTTCAAATCATTCGTTTTGGAACAAGAACACCTGTTGTTATGCCTCAAAGAGTGACGGATGATTTGGTTAACATGCTTAAAAAATATCATCCGATTTGGGTGAACACACATTATAATCACGCCAACGAAATTACACCTGAATCAAAAATGGCGATTGATAAACTCGTTGATGCTGGTATACCTGTAGGTAATCAATCAGTTCTATTAAAGGGTGTCAATGACTGCGTCTACACGATGAGAAAACTCGTTAAAACCTTAATAGCCATACGTGTAAGACCCTATTACATATATCAATGCGATTTATCTTATGGTATTGAGCATTTTAGAACAAGCGTTTCTAAAGGCATCGAAATTATCGAAGGATTAAGAGGTCATATCAGTGGTTTAGCAGTTCCTACATTTGTTGTTGATGGACCCAATGGCGGAGGGAAAATCCCTGTCATGCCTAATTATGTGATCTCTCAAGCACCTGGTAAAGTGGTATTAAGAAATTATGAAGGTGTCATCACAACCTATAGTGAGCCTGATCATTATGTTTCGGAATGTCATTGTGAAGATTGTCAAAAGGCCAAATTGGATGGCGTCAGTGGTTTATTAGAAGGAAATCGAATATCGATGGAACCAGAAACGTTAAAACGTAAGGAACGCATTTTACATGATAAAAAGCATTAAGCCTTATCAAACCATTGGGATCGTTGGAATTTCTAAAAATACAGGAAAGACAACAACACTCAATGCTTTAATTCATCATTTTCATCAAGAAAGACTTGGCTTAACATCGATTGGTTTGGATGGTGAAGTATTAGATCAAGTCAACTTTTTACCTAAACCCCAAATTGGTGTATACACTAACATGGTGATTGCTACGACACAAGCTTGTTTGGATGTGTCTTCAGCAACATTTCACATCTTAGAAGAAACACCGTTTTTGACTGCGCTTGGGAGAGTTTTCATCGTGAAAATCGATAAACCAGGTACAGTGATGATAGCAGGTCCTACATCAAATCATGAAATGAACATGCTATTAGCTATGATGAAAAAGTATGTTGATCGCATCTTTGTGGATGGTGCTTTGTCAAGAAAAACATTTTCAGCTATGACAGAACTTGATGGTATCGTCTTAGCAACAGGAGCAGCATTTTCACCTTCCATGGAAGAAACAGTTGCTAAAACGAAACAGATTATTGAAACATTTTCGTATCCAAAAACAGCACTTGATATCAAATCGAGTTATTCAATCGTGATAAAAAATAAAGATCATCTCATAGTTTTAGAGAATAAATCGACTGAATCAATCTATGAAGCATTAAAAGTGATGAGTGAGGATTTAGAGTTCATCTACATCAGAGGAGCACTTACTGAAAGAATATTAAATCTATTGATACAGTTGAGAATTAAAAATTTTAAATTAATCTGTGAGGACCCCTCTAAGTTCATGATTTCACATCAACAAGCTGATGTTTTTAAAAAGCTTAACATTGATGTTGAAGTTTTAAAACCATGTCCTTTGATCCTCATTACAGTAAATCCCTTTCGACCAACAGGGGATAGTTATGATGAAATGACATTCATCAAAAGAATTAAAGAATTAACAGATATTCAAGTCATCAATGTGAAAGATAGGTGGTAAAGATGAATAATAAACTTAACTTAGATCAAAACATCATCGCATCATGCCGGGTATATGCGAAGAATATTGCTGAACAAGTGCAGCAATTTATTGATCTTCATACAACAGTTGCTGTTGAAAGAACGGTTTTAAGATTGCTTGGTATTGATGGTGTTGATGAATTTGGCAGACCGTTAGTCAATGCAGTCATTGATCATCTTGTTGAAAAAGCTGATATTTCAAAAGGTGTATCTCATTATATGACTTACGCGATGAATGATCATGATGAGACACCTCAAGAAATTGCTAAAAGAGTTGCATCAGGTTCATGTAATTTATCGATTTACCAAGATCTTCCCGTGAAAACTGAAATGTCCGAACTTATACCTTTTTTTGAAAAGACTTTAGCACGTGTTGAAGCAATGAAAGAGATCAGAAGCCAGTGGCTGAAAAATACAGATAAGAAAACAACACCTGCAAAATACGTGATTGTAGCTACAGGTAATATTTATGAAGATATCAAACAAGCGATATCTGCAGCTAAGAAAGGTGCAGATATTATTGCAGTCATTAGAAGCACAGGACAATCACTTTTAGATTATGTTCCTTATGGTGCAACAACTGAAGGTTTTGGTGGTACATACGCAACACAAGAAAACTTTCGATTGATGCGTGAAGCATTAGATCAGGTTTCTTTAGAAGAAAATAGATACATCAAACTTGTCAACTACGCCTCTGGTTTATGTATGCCTGAGATCGCAGCGATGGGTGCAATTGAACGTCTTGACATGATGCTTAATGATTCACTTTATGGCATTATTTTTAGAGATATCAATATGAAAAGAACGCTGATTGATCAATATTTTTCACGTGTCATTTCAAGCTATGCAGATATGATTATTAATACAGGTGAAGATAATTATTTGACGACGTCTGATGCATATGATCACGCACATACAGTCTTAGCTTCACAATTCATTAATGAACAGTTTGCAAAAAAAGCAGGGATGAAGGAATCACTGATGGGTTTAGGCCATGCATTTGAAATTAGCCCTGAAATAGAAAACAGTTTTTTGTATGAACTTGCTCAAGCGGAGATGGCAAGAGAAATATTCCCTAATGCACCTTTAAAATATATGCCGCCAACAAAGCATATGACTGGAGATATCTTTAAAGGATGTGTTCAAGACGCATTATTTAATATCGCAACCGTTACATCAAAACAGTCAATTCATCTTTTAGGTATGATGACTGAAGCGATTCATACGCCTTTCATGAGTGATCGTGCGATCGCGTTAAACATCGCATCTTATATTGAAAAAGCATTTAAAAACTTTGGTGATGAAATTACGTTTAATCCAGATGGTATCATCGTCAAACGCGCACATTTTGTCTTAAATCAAGCACATCATCTTCTAGAAGAAATCAAAGATGAAGGCTTATTTAAAGCATTAGAAAAAGGAAGATTCGCTGAAATTTCTCGTCATGAAGATGGTGGTAAAGGATTAGCAGGCGTCTTTGTTAAGCATCCCGATTATCAAAATCCTATTTTAGATTTACTTAAAAAGCGTTTAAAGGAGGAACATCATGGCCGCTAAATCGACATGGATACGTCCTTATGGAGATACAGAAAATGATGGAAAAATCCAAATTTCATTCTCCTTACCAGTGCCAGCATCACCCCTAGGTGAAGAAGCAGCTAAAAAGATAGCATTACAGATGGGTATTCATGATCCTTCTGTTGTGCATTATGAAGCTTTATCAGATCATTTTAGTTTCTACGTCCTTTATGGAAGAGCAGAGCATATGGTTGATTTAAATCAAGTGAATGTTGTTGAAATGGATCATAAAGTGATGAGCAAAGAAGAAGTTGAAGCGTTCATTGAGGCACATTTTGTTGAACCTTTAGTTTTTGTTGGTGCATCCACGGGTACAGATGCACACACTGTAGGCATCGATGCCATCATGAACATGAAGGGTTATAATGGCAATTATGGCCTTGAAAGATACAAAGGGATAAAAGCCTATAATTTAGGTGGACAAGTTGACAATGAAGTTTTATTAGAAAAAGCTATTGAGCTCAACGCCGATGTCATTTTAATTAGTCAAACAGTTACCCAAAAGGATGTTCATATCGAAAATTTGACATCATTTATTGAGCTTCTGGAAGCTGAAAATAAACGAAAAGATTTTATTGTTATCATTGGTGGACCACGTATTCATCATGGATTAGCTAAAGAACTTGGATATGATGCTGGTTTTGGACCTAAAAAATATGCTTATGATGTTGCATCATTTGCAGTACAACTGTTAAAAGAAAAAGGAATCAAAGTCAGAAGATAAATGTTGTTAAGTGAGGTATGGTAAAATAGACATATACCTCATGAATGAATGGGGGATGACTTATTGAATAAATATGTGTTCTATAAAGCATTTTTGGTTCCTGTGGTTTTCTTTTTGATCATTGCAACATTTGCTTTATTTCGAAATAGCAACACATTCTCTTTCATGAGCGATTCTTTTTCGATGCTTGGTGGACAAAGTTTAGATGATAAATGGATTATGAATACGGCATGGATGGGATTTGGTATACTCACAATTATCGTTGTTTCAGGTTATCATCAGAAAGAAAGTCTACCCATCTATATGACATATCCCATGTTATCATTTGGTTTTTCAGTCTTCTTCTTAGGTATTTTTTCAGGCGATTCTGGATTAGCAAATGATACGATTAATTTAGAAGAAGTCAGTGATCATTTTGTGTTCTATGGTATCGCTTTAGGATCTATTATCCTATCGATATTCTTTCATGTTTTTATGACAAAAGATATGAAATCAAAAGTGACACATCTGATCTATTTACTTGTCATAATCCTTTCAACTCTTTTATATCTTCTTATGCCAGAAGGAAAAGGTTTTATTGAGAAGTTTGGATGGCTCGTGATGATGATTTGGCTTACATGTATGTATGGAAGGGTGATCAATCGTGGCAACCTCACAAGATTTTAAAGTTTATATTGAAGAACAATTTGAAGAATTAGGTCATATCAGATTTAAAAAAATGTTTGGTGAATATGGTGTTTTCTACTATGAAAAAATGGTTGGCGTTTTAGCTGATAATAAACTTTATATCAAACCAACAGAAGAGGGTAAAAAACATTTAGATGATATGGTTTTAGAAAAGTTTTATGAAGGTGGGAAACCATACTTTTTAATTGAAAATACCGATCATCTCAAGTCTATTTATCCATTAATTCAAGCAACATACGATGTGCTCCCAGCACCAAAAGTGAAACAAAAGAAAAAGGTGAAACAACATGAAGATTTATACTAAACGTGGCGATCAAGGCCAAACGGATTTATTTAATAAAAGGGTTAGCAAAGCCGATTTACACATAAGTGTTAATGGTGCCTTAGATGAAGCAATGGCTTTTATACTTATGGCAAAGCATTATATTCGTGTGCCAGAAGTTATTCATGATTTAGATGAAGTTCATGAACGTCTCTTTCAGATTGCTTATGAAATTGCACTTAATGATAAAGATAAAGTTATCACTAAAGAAGAACATGTTTTATGGATGGAAAAAAGACTTGATTATTATGATTCATTTTTAGAACCACTTAAAAAATTTATTAAACTTGATCAGACAAAAGCAGCTTCTTGGCTTAACGTTGCACGTGTGACCATTAGACGTGCAGAAAGAGAATTTGTTTTACTAGCATCTGAACAAGAAGTGAACATTCAAACATTAGCTTTTATCAATCGATTGTCTGATTTCTTATTTACAGTTGCACGTTATTTTGACGAAGTGAAGTAGGAGGGATTATATGGATAAAATTAAGGTTATCATTTGGGGATTTGGTGCAATGGGTCGTGGCATGGCTCAGATGTTACTTATGAAAAAAGGTGTTGAAATCGTTGGTATTTGTGATCTCAACCCAAGCATTGTCGGAAGTAACTTTCTAGAGGTTTTAGAAGTTGAAGTTGATCATCCCAAAGTGTTTATATCTGATCAAATTGATTTACTTTTAAATCACCAAAAAGCTGACGTTGTTTTACTTTGCACGGACAGCTTTGTTAAAGGCGCATTTGAAAAAATTAAAAAAGTTGTTACTCATAAAATTAACGTCATTAGTACAGCTGAAGAAATGGCTTATCCCATGGCATCTGAACCACAACTTGCTAAACAAATAGACAATTTAGCAAAAGCGTTTGGTGTCACTGTTTTAGGCACAGGTATCAATCCTGGGTTTATTATGGATTTACTTGTGGTTGCACTAACAGGTACAATGGTCGATGTGAAACACATAGAAGCAAAGCGTATTAATTCACTTTCTCCTTTTGGACCCACAGTCATGCATGAGCAAGGTGTTGGTATCACATTAGATGAATACCATCATCGCGTCGCCGAAGGTGATCTTGCAGGACATGTAGGTTTTAAAGAATCTGTCCATATGATTTCTGATGCTTTAGGTGTCAAACTCGATGGCTTTAAGCAACAGATGGAACCGATTATTACAACCATAGATCGTAAGAGCCCGTATGGTGAAGCAGAAGCTGGCCATTTAGCAGGCATTAATATGACAGGTCAAGGACTGATGAATGGTGATGTTTTCATCAATATGATTCACCCACAACAAATCGAACCAGAATCAGAAGGAACAAAAACGGGAGATTATATTAACTTAAAAGGAACACCAAACATTCATATGGCTATCACACCAGAAATCAATGGTGGTATTGGAACAATAGCAATGTGTGTCAATATGATTCCACATGTATTGAATGCTAAACCGGGATTAAAAACGATGATTGATTTACCAGTTCCAAGAGCAATTTTGGGCGATATGAGAGATTTGTTAGATCATGAGTAGATATCAAAGGAAATCTTTATTATAGATTTCCTTTTTTGTTCTTTTTTATTGCCATACTCTATACAAAACAAGCAAAAAATGATATTCTATTTATAGGTAAGCGCTTACAAGAAATGAGTTCCTTTTTTTATGTGTAAGGAGGGAAAAAAGCATGATTCAACCGAAGACATATGTCGAAATTTATCGTGTCATATTACCAACTCATGAACGATCAAAAAATCTACCCGTAGACACCTCTCGTGTTCCTTTTGAAATGCGTATCAGAGGACGTTTATTAAAAGCGGGAAATATTGGTGATGTCGTCACGATTGAAACACCAACCAAACGAATAGAAACAGGGATCTTAGTTTCAGAAGAACCTTATTTTGCGCATAGTTTTGGTCATTACGTTCCGATGTTGACACAAGTTAGAAACATCATCTTAGAAGAAACGGAGGATCTATCATGAGCTATCAAACGATTATGGATCAGAAAAAAGACATCATGCGTGATGCCCTCCGATTGGACTATGAACAATTTGAGTTTCCAGGTATAGGTTTTGATTATGAAAAAATGATGGCATCATCTGGATATACATTAGAGGATGTCATGCGTATTCAAAGAGAAAACAATGTGGGACAAACACCCATGATTGAACTTAAAAGATTGTCTGCGTATGCAAGAAAGTTTGCAAAACCTGGATTTGGTGCACGCATCTTTCTCAAAGATGAATCTCAAAACATTTCAGGATCATTTAAAGCACGTCGTGCAGCGATGGCGATTTACCAAGCCAAAAAACTTGGGTTCAAAGGTGTGATTGCTGCGACATCAGGAAACTATGGAGCTGCTGTAGCTGCATTAGCATGTCGTGCAGGGCTTAAATGCATTATCGTGCAAGAATGCTACGATTCTAACGGTGTTGGACAACCTGAAATCATTGAAAAAGCAAGAGCATGTCAAGCTTATGGTGCTGAAGTTGTTCAGTTATCCGTAGGACCAGAGCTCTTCTATGAATTTTTAGTTTTATTGAAAGAAACAGGTTATTTCAACGCATCTCTTTATTCTCCATATGGTGTTATGGGCATTGAAACATTAGGTTATGAGATTGCTCATGATATGATGAAACAAGAAAACAAGTACCCAGAAGCAGTCATATGTACCAATGCAGGTGGCGGGAATTTAACAGGCACTGCACGTGGTTTAAAAAAAGCAGGTGCCCGAGATACAAAAATCATTGCAGCAAGTGTTGATTTATCAGGATTGCATATGGCTTCTGACAAAGACTTCAATTTAAAATCTTTTACGACCGGCCATACTGGTTTTGGCATACCTTTTACAACGTTTCCTGATCGAAGTGACGTTCCAAGAAGTGCAGCAAGACCTTTAAGATATATGGATCGTTATGGTTTAGTCAATCAAGGTTCTGTCTTTTTTATCACAGAAGCATTAGCGCTCTTAGAAGGCATGGAAAGAGGACCTGCTGGAAATACAAGTTTAGCGATGGCGTTTAGTATAGCGCAAGAGATGAAAGATACGGATATCATCGTTGTTCAGGAAACTGAATACACTGGAGCAGGAAAACATATGAATGCACAGATCTCTTTCGCAAGTGATCGAGGTATTGAACTCAAAACAGGAAATCCGCTTCAAGAAAAACCGGGAACGAATATCATTTTCCCATCTTCAGGAAGTATGCTAAAACATAAAGAACTTGACTTAAGAACTTTGCGGTTAAGTTATTTAAAGCACTATAGTGATGACATGCTTTTTGATGAAGATTATAATTACTTGAAAGATGAACTTAATGTACCAATTGATGAGATTAAGCAGATGATGGAGGAAATCAATGAAAGCAAGAAATGATGATTTTAATGATAGAAGAAAACATTTAAAACAGATGTCAGATGAACAACTCAAAGCTTACTTCGAAAAATTAACTGATCAAATGATCGATCCTTTACTCGAATTAGCTTATACACATACAACTCCAGCGATTGAACGTAGTGTTCTGATGCGTATGGGTTTTTCAAGTTTAGAAGCAAAAGCTTTAACCGATAAAATGATGGATTATCACTTATTAGAACATGGTTCAGGACATGTCGTATTTCAATACGCTCAAATGAATCATCTTTCGATAAGAGAAGCTGGATTAAAATTATTGGATACCAATGAAATGATAAAAATAGTGGAGGTGTTTATCCATGAAAATAACTGATAAACTTGACATCCGTGCTATTTTATCTGATTTAGAAAGTTATCGTCCAAGACGTAGAGGTTGGATATGGCGTGATAAGAAACCTATAGATATTGGACCTTTTCACTATGTTCAAGCAAGCCCTTCTTTAAAAAATAGCATTCCTCTCCCCAGTGCAAGACACTTAAACCATATTGATCCACAACCTGATTCTACGATAACTACAGAAATCGCATCAGGTCGTTTCGAAGATGACATCAGAAGAATGCGCATGGCAGCTTGGCATGGCGCAGATCACATCATGGTCATTAGAACAGCAGGACAATCACACATGGATGGTTTACTTGAAGGTACTCCTCAAGGCGTTGGTGGTGTTCCCATCACAAGAAAACAAGTGAGAGCACAACGCAAAGCATTGGACATGATTGAAGATGAAGTCGGTAGACCTATCAATTATCATTCATATGTTTCTGGAGTTGCTGGACCTGAAATCGCCGTTATGTTTGTTGAAGAAGGCGTCAATGGGGCTCACCAAGATCCTCAATATAACGTTCTTTACCGCAACATCAATATGATTAGAAGTTTTGTTGATGCTGCTGAAAGTAAAAAGATTATGGCTTATGGTGGTATGGCACAAATCGATGGTGCACACAACGCGAATGCTACAGCAAGAGATGCATGGAAGGTTATGCCTGAACTTTTAGTACAACACGCTATCAATAGTAGAATGAGTGAAAGAATTGGCATTAAACCCGATTTAGTTTGTTTATCAACCGTTCCACCTGCAGCACCACCTTCTCCTGATCTCAAACTCAATTTACCTTATGCAATTGCACTTCGTGAGTTTATGGGTAAATATAAGATGAGAGCACAAATGAATACAAAATACATGGATTCATCAACGAGAGAAGCTACAGTGACCCATGTTTTAAATCTTTTAATCTCGAGATTAACATCGGCAGATATTCAGTCAACCATTACACCTGATGAAGGAAGAAATGTTCCTTGGCACGTGTATAATGTTGAAGCATTAGATACAGCTAAACAAGCGATGATGGGAATGGATGATCTTTTATCCATGCTTGAGTTAAAGAAGACAGGATATCTCTATGATCAAAAACGTGAAATTCAAGAAAGAGCTGTTTTAATGATGGAAGAAATCATTGAAATGGGTGGCTATTTCAATGCAGTTGAAGAAGGAATGTTTGTTGATTCAGGACTCTATCCTGAACGTATGGGTGATGGCATAGCACGTAAGATTAACGGTGGTATAGGTGCGAATACAATCATTAAACGTGCGAAAGATTATTTAGCTCCTGTAACAGCTCATTACGGCTATAACAATATCGAACAATATGATAAAACATTTGAAAACGATCCTGCTAAACTGATTGGAGGATCTACGTTTGAAAATGCTGAATTAATTCAATACATCGATGAACTCGATGAAAATGATAATGTAAACAATCGTTTAGATGATACTGAGAAATATCGATCAACATCTTTAATGAAACCAGAGGTTCAATGGTTAGGTGATGGTATTGTAACACTTGATTTATTTTTCCCAACAGATGAAAGAACAGCTGAAGCAGCTGCGTTAGTTGTTGCTAAAAACATGAATTTAGCACAAACTGAAGTGATTCATAAAGAAGTATTGCACCCTTCTGAAGGTACGCGTATTCAACTTAAAGGTTCTGTTCAATTTGATATTGATGTGAATGATTTAGTGTTACCTGAAAAAGAAGAAGTTCTCGAGGAAGATGACATCATCGCATATGTTAAAGATCATCCAATTAAGGTTGTTGCTGGTACGGGTGGTTCAGATGAACACAGTGTCGGTATGCGTGAAGTCCTTGATATTAAACATGGTGGTATTGAAAAATATGGTATTGAGTATCTTTATTTAGGAACAAGCGTTCCCATCGAAAAGTTTATCGATGCAGCGATTGAAACAAACGCCAGCGTCATTATGATTTCACTTATCATTTCACATGATGATGTCCATTATAAAAATATGGAAAAATTACATCAGTACGCTATTGAAAAAGGCGTTAGAGATAAGTTGATTTTACTTGCTGGTGGAACACAGGTTACTCCAGAACTTGCACGTTCATATGGTATGGACCAAGGATTTAGTCGTGGTACGAAAGGACGTCATGTCGCTTCATTTATCGTGAAACGCATGAAGGAAATGTATGAAGATTGATGTACTTGTAGCAGAAATAGGTAGTACAACAACCGTGGTTAATGCATTTAAGATCCATCAAAAGCCGGTGGCTTTTTTGGGACGTGGCATACATCAAACAACAGTTGATACTGATGTAAGAGAAGGATTATCTGGCGCGATTGAAGATTTAAAAAGAAATTTAAATGTTAATGAATTAACATATGATGAACTTTATGCATCATCATCTGCAGCAGGAGGATTAAAAATCACTGTTCACGGTCTTGTCTATGAGATGACGGCTAAAGCAGCAAAAGAAGCAGCACTTAATGCAGGTGGGAACATTCATTTAATTACAGCGAATCGTATTCAAAAAGAACATATCGAGCAGATTAAAAAGATTAAACCTAATATGATTATTATTGCGGGTGGTACGGATTATGGTGAAAGGGATGTAGCATATTTAAACTTAATTGATGTCATTCCACTAGGTATCCCTATCATCTATACGGGCAATAAGACAAATCATGAGCGCATCAAAGCGTTAAATGAGAAACTTGTGACGATTGTAGATAATGTGTATCCAAGAGTTGATGATTTCAACATCATGCCGCTACGAGAAGCCATCTATGAAACATTTGAAAAGCATATTATTCACGCCAAAGGGATGAATCATATTTTTGATATGGTGAATCATGGTATTATCCCAACACCGGGAGCTGTGATGGAAACAACTCGTCTTTTAGATGAAGTATTTGATGGCGTGATGACGCTTGATGTCGGAGGAGCTACCACTGATGTCCATAGCGTTTGTTTGCCTAAGCCTGAATATCAAAGAATGCTTGAAGGCGAACCTAAAATGAAAAGAACAGTTGAAGGTGATTTAGGCGTCTTCATCAATAGACATCTCGTCTTATCAACATGGAAAAATGAGGATATTAAGCGGCTTTTTAAGAAAGATGTAGAAGAGATTAAAACTATATTGAAAGAAGAACCATTTATTCCAAAAACAGATGAAGGTAGATGTGTGATCAATCTTCTGACTGAACGGTGTGTTGAACTTGCTCTTGATCGTCATGTTGGTGATTTAAGAAGAGTTTTTACAACAAACGGTTATAAAGTTATCCCGGATGGCAAAGATACATCAGAGGTCAAAGCCATCTTCTTAACTGGTGGTGCTCTACTTCATGCAGAAGAACCTGACTTAATGATCAGAAGGTATTTAAAATCAAGACAGACGAAACTTATTCCTGATCAAGATGTAGCCATCTACCTTGATAAACATTATATATTTGCTTCACTGGGCGTTTTATCACGTATTTATCCAGAAGAGACAAAAGCACTCATTCAAGATACAATGATGAAAGTTGGTAACAAAGATGTTTCCTAAAATGACAATTAATGTTGGATATTTTAAAGACAATTTAAGATACATGATGCAACTGTTAAAGCGACAAAACATTAAATTGGTTCCTGTAACTAAAGTTTTTCGAGCAGAACAAACGTTAATCGACATCATTAATCAAACAGATATCGAAGTTATAGCCGATTCACGTATTAGTAATTTGATGCACATGAAAACAGATAAGATGAAAATGTTACTACGTATTCCTATGTTATCTGAAGTACAAGATGTCATTAAGTATGCTGATATATCTTTAAACTCAGAACTAGAAGTGATTGAAGCTTTAAACGATGAAGCGAGAAGACAAAGAAAAGTACATCACGTTATATTAATGTATGACTTAGGTGATTTAAGAGAAGGTATCTTTTATCACTTTGATGATATCAGTTGGATTGAAAAAATCAAGCGAATGAAACATGTTCATTTCATGGGCATTGGAACTAATTTGACATGCTACGGTGGTGTGATACCGACACGAAAGACATATAATAAACTTTTAGAAGTCAAACAAAGAGTTGAAGCATTAATCGGTAGACCTTTTGATATCATATCAGGTGGCAATTCATCATCAATTCCTTTGGTTATGGATGAAAAATTACCTAAATATATCAATCAACTTCGTATTGGTGAAGCATTGGTTTGTGGTAGAGAGACAGCCTATGGCAATGATATTATTGGTATGCATCAAGACGTGTTTACACTCGATGCTGAAATCATTGAAATCAAGGTTAAACCATCAAAACCTGAAGGTAAAATTGGTGTTGATGCGTTTGGTCATCGTGTAAGATTTAGTGATCGCGGTATGATCAAACGTGCGATATTAGCTATTGGTAAACAAGATATCGCTTTAGATCAATTAAAGCCACCTGCTGGTGTTACTGTTTTAGGTTCGTCATCTGATCACTTGATTGTCGAATTAGAGGATGATCACTATAAAATTGGTGATGTTATTCACTTTGGTCTAACCTATGGTGGTATTCTTTCCTTGATGACATCGTCTTATGTGGAGAAAAATTATGTCTTATAGACCAACATGGGCTGAAATTAATATGGATGCTCTTGTTCATAATTATCGTTTTGCACAAGAGACCGTTCACCCAAAGACTATTATTCCAGTGATTAAAGCGAACGCTTATGGTCATGGTGCTATCATCGTGATGAAAGCACTCATTCAAGAAGGGGTGAAACTATTTGCAGTTTCACTTTTAGAAGAAGCAATAGAACTTAGAAATCATGACTCTGAAGTTGAGATTTTAATGATGGGTCCAATTTTAGAAAGCCAGTTAGAATTATGCCATCGTTATAACATTCAGTTCACAGTGTATGACAAACGTATTGCTGAAGCGGTGATCAGTCATCAAACCCCGCTAAAATTCCATTTAAAAATTGATACAGGCATGCATCGTTATGGTATCGATGATGAACTGTTTGTCATCGAATGGATGGAAAAATTAAAAGGAACAGAGCATGACTTAATAGGAATTTATACACATTTTGCTACAGCAAATGAACAGGATGACTTATTTTTTGAACAGATTAAAAAAATCGAAAGTTTAATCAAGAAATTGCCATATTTACCCAAGATGATTCATGTGTCTAATTCATCTGCTAGTTTACGTTATGAAAAACATTTCAACTTTACAACGCATACAAGATTAGGTATATCGCTTTATGGTTTATCGCTTGATAAAGACCAAAAAGGGTTAATACCCGTTATGAATCTAAAAACAAAAATTGTTGAGATCAAAACGTTAATGAAACAAGACCCAGTTGGATATGGTGCACAGTATCGCGCAGAAAATGATGATGAAAAAATTGCTGTGTTACCCATTGGTTATGCAGATGGATGGATTAGAAAAAACAAAAATGGTGATGTAGAGATTCAAGGAAAAAGATATCCCATGGTAGGCATCATCTGTATGGACGCATGCTTTGTCAAAGTCGATGATTCTATACATGTAGGTGATGAGGTCACTTTATTTGGAGGATTAGTTTCAACAAATGAAGTAGCAAAACGCTTAGATACCATAAACTATGAAGTTACGTGTCAATTAACAAGTCGCGTACCAAGAAAAATGAGAAAGGAGTCAATCATATGATTCATGTCACATCAGAAATTGGGAAACTTAAGACTGTATTATTGCATAGACCGGGTAAGGAACTCGAAAATTTAACTCCGGATGTTTTAGAAAAACTTCTTTTTGACGACATTCCTTATTTAAAAGTCGCACAAGAAGAACATGATCTTTTTGCAGATACTTTAAGAAAAGAAGGTGTTGAAGTTTTATATCTAACCGATATGATAACTGAAGCGTTGGAGGCACATCCAGAAGTTTTATCACATTTCATTAATTCATTTATCGAAGAATCAAAGATTAAGAGTCATACGATTAAAACTGCACTCTATCAGTTCTTATCAAAAATGCCTGTTAAAGAAATGATTCTTAAAATGATTGAAGGGATTAGAACACAAGAAATTCATATTCCTAATAAACATTCCATTATGGACATGCTTGAAGATGAATACCCCTTTTATACTGATCCTATTCCCAATATTTTATTTCAAAGAGATCCTTTTTCAAGTGTTGGAATCGGTGTAGCAATGAGTAAGATGAGTACACAAGCAAGACAAAGAGAAACGATTTTTGCTGAGTATATTTTAAATTATCATCCACGCTTTAAACATGACAAAATCCCTTATTTTTATCATAGATTAAATCGCTATCCACTCGAGGGGGGAGACATCTTAGTTTTATCCAAAGGTGTTGTTGCAATGGGGATATCATCACGAACAGATCCTCGTGCAATTGAATATTTTGCTGAAAAACTGTTTGAAGAATGCGATGATTTTCATACCGTATTAGCATTCAATATTCCTAAGAGTCGTGCATTCATGCATTTAGATACTGTCTTTACTCAAGTGGATTATGGTATCTTCACCATTCATCCAGGTATTGAGAATAAGTTAACAGTTTTTGAAATTGAAAAGACAGAACCCAAGTTTACGATTAATAAGGTTGTCGTTTCTTTGGAATCTGTATTGGAAAAGCATTTGCATCGACCGATTACATTAATTCGTTGTGGTGGTAAAGATCAAATCACAAGCGTCAGAGAACAATGGAACGATGGAGCAAACACGCTCGCCATCGCTCCAGGTAAAGTCATTGTTTATGATCGTAATCATGTGACGAATCAAATGTTAAAAGATGCGGGTATCGAAGTTTTAGAAATTGAATCAAGTGAACTATCACGTGGTCGCGGAGGCCCTAGATGTATGAGCATGCCAATAGAAAGAGAAGATATATAAGGAGAAAAGTATGAACTTAAAAGGTAGACATTTACTCACATTGCTTGATTATTCAACAGAAGAGATTCAGTATTTAATCGATTTGGCAAAACGATTAAAAGATGAAAAAAACAAAGGGATTAGCCACAAGGTATTATCCGATAAGAATGTTGTTTTACTTTTTCAAAAAGATTCAACAAGAACACGTTGTGCATTTGAAGTTGGAGCACTTGATTTAGGAATGGGTGTCACATACATTGGTCCTACCGGATCACAAATGGGTAAGAAAGAATCAGTTAAAGATACTGCACGTGTTTTAGGAAGAATGTATGATGGCATTGAATTTAGAGGATATCTTCAATCTGATGTTGAACTGCTTGCTCAATATTCAGGTGTACCCGTTTGGAATGGTTTAACGGATTTATATCATCCGACACAAATCTTAGCAGACTTTTTGACAATTGAAGAAAAACTTGGTCATTTAAAAGGGGTTAAGTTTACTTATTTTGGTGATGCCAGAAACAATATGGGAAATTCTCTCATGATCGGTTGTGCCAAAATGGGTATGCATTTTACAGCAGCTGCTCCCAAACATTTATGGCCAACTGAATCGTTGATTAAGACTTGCCAAGATATCGCTAAAACAACAGGAGCAACCCTTCGTTTCACTGAAGATGCAAAAGAAGGTGCGAAGGATGCTGATGTTTTATATACTGATGTTTGGGTATCGATGGGTGAACCTAAAGAAGTTTGGGAATCACGTATACAAACATTACATCCCTATCAGGTGAATCAACATTTAATGGATTTAGCTAAAGACACCGCTATTTTCATGCATTGTTTACCAGCATTCCATGGTATGGATACTGAAGTCGGTAAAGATATAGCACACACATTTGGTCAGATATATCCCAATGTTAAAAATGGTTCTCTTGAAGTGACAGATGAAGTGATTGAATCTTCTAAGAGTGTTGTTTTTGATGAAGCAGAAAACAGAATGCATACCATTAAAGCATGTATGTATGCTAGTCTAGGAGGATCTCATGAGTAGATATGTGATTTCATTAGGGGGAAACGCACTTGGTAATAATGCAGATGAACAAAAAAGGTTGCTCACGCACGTAGCACGTGCGATTTATCCTTTGATCGAAATGAATCACGATATTGTCATCGTACATGGGAATGGACCTCAAGTTGGTATGATTAATTTAGCTTTTCAAGAATCAAGTTCAACACCTGACATGCCGTTTGCTGAATGTGGTGCGATGAGTCAAGGATATATTGGGTTTCATATCCAAAATGCGATTCAAAATATCATGAGAGAAAGAGCGATTAAGCATCCCATTTCAACCGTGGTTACCCAAGTGCTCGTGGATTGTCATGATCCTGCTTTCCTACATCCAACAAAACCAATTGGTAGTTTTTATTCAAAAGAAGAAGCAGATCAAATGGCTAAAAATTTAGGCTATACGATGATCGAAGATGCAGGTAGAGGTTATAGAAGAGTTATCGCTTCTCCCAAACCGATTGATGTGATTGAAAAAGAAAGCATTTTAACACTTCTCAATCAGAAGCACATTGTTATTGCTGCTGGTGGCGGAGGTATTCCTGTCATTGAAAAAGATGGTAAATTAATAGGAATCGACGCTGTCATCGATAAGGATTTCGCAAGTGCTAAAGTTGCTGAAATCGTTGGAGCTGATGAACTCATTATATTAACTGCAGTTGAACATGTATTTATCAACTATAATACAAAAGATCAAAAAGCATTGACACATGTGACACTTTCAGAACTAGAAGATTATTTGAAAGAATCACACTTCAAAAAAGGATCTATGTTACCTAAGATTGAAGCGTGTATGTCATTTGTTAAAGCAACCGGTAGACCTGCAGTTATTGCATCTTTAGAAAAAGCAGTTGATGCGTTTAAACAAAAGAGTGGAACAATCATTCATCCATAAGCACATAAAAAAACTCAGTAAAGACTGAGTTTTTTTATGTTTAAAATCATGTTATTTAGATAAGATATGTAAATGATGAGTTAACCAAAATAGGATACCTATAATGATGGCAGGCAACCCCAGTGATAAGATAGCCCCTATCATAACAAGACCACCTCTGATGAACATGAAGATTGAATAGCCTATACCAGCGGCTATATAAATAACAGCACCTACAAGAGGTTTCTTCCAGGAAATCATGAGTGCGATCGATAAAACAAATACAGGTATATTATGAATTAGAAAACCGCCTAAGATCAGATACCATGCTTCATTAGAATCAAAGACATCAAACGATAACATAAACATTAAAGTAATCAATAGCAATGAAAGTACTCTAGGTGTCCATAAAATGAATTGACGTGTCATT
>Ga0265295_1003908_pt1 | contig 20820 bp, 33 predicted proteins | sample Munlansysbiofilm_FD_192503 | JGI IMG/M metagenome (GOLD analysis project Ga0265295, IMG submission 192503) | Leachate microbial communities from a municipal landfill in Southern Ontario, Canada - Methane capture system biofilm | ecosystem: Engineered > Solid waste > Landfill > Unclassified ... | reverse complement strand
TAAGTGAAATACTTGGCCTAATGCATGAGCGCCAGCATCTGTCCGGCCTGAGCCAACAATCGGAATAAATGATTTGTTAATTTTTGTCAAAACAAGTTGAATCTCATCTTGAATCGTTCGCCCATGGTGTTGTGTTTGAAAACCTTCATAATGACTGCCATCATAACTTAGGGTTACTTTTAAACGAGCCATACCAACACCTCGTTTAACCAGTTAGGATACAATCCAAATAACAGTGTTATTCCTGCAATGAGTAAAACAATAATCAAGGCACCCGTGTCATGATTTGCCCATTTAAGAAGCCGATATCTTGTCCGTTTTCCACTTGGATTATACCCTCTTGCCTCCATCGCATTAGCAAGATCTTCTGAGCGCTGGAATGAGGAAATGAACAAAGGAATTATCAGCGATACGATTGCAGTAATTTTTTCGTTTAATTTCCCTTCATTAAGATCAACTCCTCGACTGGCCTGTGCTTTCATAATCTTTTCGGTTTCTTCTAACAAAGTAGGGATAAAACGCAATGCAATGGAGATTGTCATCGCAATTTCATGAGCCGGAAAGCGGATGACTTTTAAAGGCGAAAAAAGCGACTCAAGCCCATAGGTCAAATCAAGGGGCTTTGTCGAAGCTGTTAATACCGTGGTAATTGAAACCATCATAGACAATCTTAAAAAGATCGAAATTGTTTGGATGATTGCATTTTGATAAACACTATATCCAAAAATAGTAAAGAGAATCTCTCCCGATCGTACTAATAAAACATTAAAAACAAACAAAAAAAGCATCATAAACCACATTGGCTTTAGCGAACGATACACCGATACTAGTTTAACCTTAGTTAACTTCAATAAGAGCAATGTGAATGCAATAAGAAGTCCATATCCCCAAGCGGTCATTGGCAAAAAAATGGCAATTAATAATGCTCCAAGCCCAATTATTTTTGCACGAGGATCAAGACGATGAATAATCGTATCGTAAGGAATGTATCGCCCAAGAGCTAACTGCTTCATCGTTGAACCCCCTTCGCTTGAAGGATGGCTTCGGCCAAGCTTTCAGTATTTCGAATCAATGACAAATCAAGCGAAAGTCCTGCTTTTTGAAGTTTTTTTGCAAACCGAAGACAGTCCGGAGCCTCAATAGACATGGCTTGTAGTAAACTTTCGTCAGAAAACACCTCCGCAGGGGATGCTTGCTTGGCGACTTGTCCATCTTTTAAGACAATTGCTTCGTCGCAGTATTGCAAAACATAATCCATTTCATGAGTTACAAGAATGATTGTTTTACCCAAGCGATTCAATCTTTGAAACAATTGCATCATTTCGCTTGCACCTCTTGGGTCAAGTCCTGCTGTAGGCTCATCTAGGATCAAGATATCTGGCTCCATTGCTAATATCCCAGCAATTGCCACTCGTCGCTTTTGACCCCCCGATAGTTCAAAAGGGGATCGCTCCAAAAAGGACTCATCCAACCCAACTAATTGAATAATAGAATGAATTTTTTCATCGATGGTTTTCGTGTCTTCTTTGAAATTTTTGGGACCGAACATAATATCTTTATAAACAGTTTCTTCAAATAATTGATATTCAGGAAATTGAAAAACCATTCCTGCTTTTTTTCTTAGTTTTTTTAGTCCCTTTGGCTTATCGTTTGCATGGATAACAAAATCATCCACTTGTACTTCGCCAGTCGATGGGGTTAACAAGGCATTAATGTGTTGTACTAAGGTGGACTTCCCACTTCCGGTATGGCCAATGATTGCAATAAATTTGCCTTGGTCCAATGTTAGATTTATATCACGTAACGCTTGATGTTCATACGGCGTTTTTGGCAAATACGTGTAAGTAACAGCCTTAAAAATTACCGACATAGTACTTTCACCATCTCTTCCTCATCACAATCGCTTAATGAAATTCCCCGTTTATCAAGAATACTGCGAAGTTTATGGCAAAAAGGGACGTCAAGATGAATGGCGACAAGTTCGCTTTCCCGCGAAAAAATTTCTTCAGGTGTGCCTTGAGCATATATTTTCCCTTTATTAAAAACGATAATTTCATCAGCAAATCGAGCGACATCAACATCATGTGTGATTGAAATAACGGTTAACGATGGGAAAGTTTTTCGTAAATGATTCATCATTTCTTTCACATCGCGTTTGCCCTTGGGATCAAGCATACTTGTGGCTTCATCGAAGATAACGATATTTGGCGACATTGCCAGCACTCCAGCAATTGCGACGCGTTGTTTTTGCCCCCCGGATAGGTGACTAGGTTCTTTGTCAAGAGCCTTCACCATTCCAACCTTTTCTGCGTATTCTTCGATGATACCATCCATTTTCTCGCGTGGAACCATATGATTTTCAAGGCCGAAAGCAATGTCATCTCTCACAGTTGCCCCAATAAATTGATTATCTGGATTCTGAAACACAATTCCAACCTTATTTCGGATTTCATAAACGGTTTCAGGAGATAATTCAATACCTTCGACGTGAATGGATCCGCTTTCAGGAGATAGTAGACCAAGAACCAATTTAGCAAAAGTGGACTTCCCGCTGCCATTGCGACCTAAAATGACAGTATAACTGCCTTGTTTGATTTTTACATTTAAATGGTCTACTGTGATTTTTCCTGGTTCATAGGAAAAACACAAATCTTTTGTTTCAATCGCGTAGGTCACAATTTCACCACTTTCCGTTCTTTTATTCTACTCTATTTACATCACGAATAGAATAGGAAAAAAGCCTTATCGTCATCCGGTAAGGCTTTTGATCCAGAGGATTAGACCAATTCGACGATGCACATTGGCGAATTGTCACCAAGGCGATTTTGAATTTTTAAGACGCGAGTATAGCCACCCTGGCGGTCTTGATATTTGGGGGCAACTTCTTCAAACAACTTCTTCAAAACAGTGACTTTTGTGGCTTCATCAACCCATTGGTCACGAATGACAGAAGCGGCTTGACGACGGGCATGTAAATCGCCGCGTTTTGCAAGCGTAACCATCCGGTCGGCCAAGACTTTTAACTCGGAAGCAGTTTTTGCAGTCACTTCTACTTTTCCGTAATGGAAGAGATCCGTGACGACATTGCGTAGCATACTCTTATTTTTGCTGGTAGTCCACCCTGCTTTAAAGCGGACTCCCTTTTTTCCATGAATGTTCTTACGTGCCATACGTTGGTTCTTCCTTTCCTATTCAAAGGTCTTGAAGCCTAAATTGTAGCTTTGCAAAACTTCTTTGACTTCTTTCAGCGATTTTTTCCCAAGGTTGCGAACTTTCATCATTTCTTCTTCAGTTTTTTGAGTAAGTTCATCGACGGTGGAAATTCCTGCGCGTTTCAAACAATTGTATGAACGCACGGATAGTTCTAGATCTTCAATTGTCATATTTTGATATTTGTTCATTGGTTCATCAACGGATTCCGACATTACATCTGTACTCTTCGCTTGGGCACTTAACTCGACAATTAAATCAAGGTGAGAAGTAAGGACTTTTGCGGCCAAAGCGAGCGCAGTATTTGGAGCAATTTCACCATTCGTCCATATTTCGAGAGAGAGTTTGTCAAAACTTGCATCGTGACCAACCCGAGTTGAATCGACTTCATAAGAAACACGTTCAATCGGTGAATAAGAGGAATCCGTTGGAATAACTCCAACATGAAAGCGACTGGATTTGTTTTGCTCTGCCGTCACATATCCGCGACCATTACGAGCATACAAAGTGGCATTAAATTCGCCGCCTTGTGCAACCGTAGCGATGTGAAGATTTTTGCTCACGATTTCAACATCACTTGGACATTGAATATCCGCACCAGTAATTTCTTTGGGGCCTTTCACATGAATTTCTAACTTCTTGGAAATGCCATCGTCATCATCAATTTTTAAAACGAGCCCTTTTAAATTTAGGACAATTCCCGTAACGTCTTCTTCGACCCCTTCAAGGGAAGAAAATTCATGACGAGCATTTTCGATTTCTAGTTGATAGATCGATGCGCCAGGCAACGAAGAGAGAAGAACACGACGAAGTGCATTACCTAGAGTCGTTCCGAACCCACGTTCAAGGGGTTCAATAATGAATTTCCCATAATTCGCAACATCGCTTAATTCAACGATCTTATAATTCGGTTTATTAAATTTCTTCATATTCCCTGTTTGCCTCCTTTTTTTGATGGAACATCAATTCGTTACGCTTAACCGCGTGGACGTTTTGGAGGACGGCACCCATTGTGTGGGATAGGGGTCGCATCGACGATAGCAGTGATTTCGAGACCAGCAGCTTGCAATGAGCGCACAGCTGCTTCACGGCCAGGGCCTGGGCCTTTCACGTTTACATCGACGGATTTCATACCGTAATCCATAACTGCTTTTGCGGCAGCTTCGGCAGCCATTTGAGCAGCAAATGGAGTTGATTTTTTCGATCCTTTAAAACCAAGCCCACCAGCGCTTGCCCATGATAAAGCATTCCCTGCTTCATCTGTAATCGTAATAATTGTGTTGTTAAAAGAAGAACGAATGTGGGCGATCCCCTTGACAACAGTTTTCTTGGCGCGACGCTTACGAGTTGTAGCAGCGCTTTTCTTTGCTTGTGCCATAATTCATTTCCTCCTTTTCTAACCTTTAGATGCCATTTTTTTATTGGCGATGGTGCGAGCGGGCCCTTTACGGGTGCGAGCATTGGTCCGAGTCCGTTGGCCACGAACAGGAAGACCGCGACGGTGGCGCAAACCACGGTAACTGCCAATTTCAATTAGTCGCTTGATATTTAGCGATACTTCACGACGCAAATCCCCTTCAACCCGAAATTTTGAAACTTCGGTACGAATTTTAGTTAATTCTTCTTCAGTGAGATCTTTTACGCGCTTTTCTTCGCTAATTTCGGCGGCTTGTAAAATTTGTTGAGATCTTGTTTTTCCAATCCCATAGATATAAGTGAGCGAAATGACAACCCGTTTTTCATTGGGGATGTCGACGCCTGCAATACGTGCCATTAATGAGTTCCTCCTTATTAGCCTTGTCTTTGCTTGTGCTTAGGATTTTCGCAAATGACCATGACGCGGCCCTTACGGCGAATAATCCGGCATTTATCGCAAATCGGTTTGACGGAAGGTCTTACTTTCATAGTTGTTACCTCCTAAAAATGTTATTTGTAACGAAAAGTTATGCGCCCACGTGTTAAATCATACGGCGATATTTCTATAGTGACTCGGTCCCCCGGTAAAATGCGAATGAAATTCATACGGATTTTGCCAGAAACGTGAGCAAGAATCACGACGCCGTTTTGGAGTCGAACATTGAACATTGCGTTCGGTAATGCATCGACTACAACTGCTTCGACTTCAATAACGTCTTGTTTTGCCATTCCATAACCTCCTTTAGAGTGTTGTGAGAATCTCATATCCAGTAGGAGTAATCACAATGGTATGCTCGAAGTGTGCCGCCAAACTTTCATCTTTGGTTTTAACGGTCCACCCATCAATCAATGTCACAGTATCGCGGTGGCCATAATGAACCATTGGTTCAACAGCAATAACCAATCCTGGTTTTAGAATTGGGCCGCGACCTGCAAGACCAACATTAGGAACAATTGGCTCTTCGTGTAACTGTCTACCTACCCCATGTCCTGTATAATCAATTGGGATGGAGAATCCTTGTGATTCAACATAGTTCTGAATCGCATGCGAGATGTCGGTAAGACGTTGACCTGGATTTGCTTGGGAAAGCCCTTGATAAAGCGATTGCTCCGTAACATCCATGAGTCGCTGAGCTTCGCTTGAGATGGTTCCGACAGCATAACTCCATGCAGAGTCTCCATGATAACCTTGATAACATGCGCCGATGTCAATGGAGATAATATCGCCATCACGAAGCGGAGTATCATCAGGGATTCCATGGACCAAAACTTGATTAATCGAGGTGCAAATACTAGCAGGAAACCCGCCATACCCTTTGAATGAGGGCGTTGCTCCATAATGCCGAATCGTTCGCTCGGCGATTTCATCAAGTTGTTTGGTTGTGATGCCTACCCGAATGTGCTGTTTAAGCTCACGGTGGGTCAGGGCGACGATTCGCCCCGCCTGCCGTAGTAACTCAATTTCATCAGCATTTCTTAAGATAATCATTACAATTTCCTCAAAAGATTGTCGATTTCTTCAAACACGACATGCATGTCGCGAATGGCATCGATATTGGCTAGTTTGTTTTGTTGCTGATAGTGTTGAATGAGAGGGGATGTTTGCCTTAGATAGGCATCAATTCTCGTTTTCATTACATCGGGATTATCGTCCTTGCGCTGATACAACTCGCCACCACATTTGTCACAAATGCCAGCCACCCTCGGGGGATGATTAGTTTCATGAAATGTAGTGCCACATTGTTTACAAATCCGGCGTCCAGCGATGCGAAACAGCAATTGACTTTCATTTAGAACCAAATTTAGCACAAGATCGATGGTCAGATTAATATCTCTGAGAATGTCTTCAAGCGCCTCAGCTTGTGCTAGTGTGCGTGGAAAGCCATCCAAGAGAAATCCTTTTTGACAATCGGATTTACTTAATCGCTCTTTCACGACCGCAATGGTGACATCATCAGGAACCAACAAACCTTGGTCCATATAATGCTTAGCAGCAAGTCCCGCTTCTGTTTCATCCCGCACTGCCGACCGGAACATATCGCCCGTCGAAATATGTGGAATGCCATACTTTTCAGAGATGAGTGACGACTGAGTCCCCTTTCCAGATCCTGGTGGACCGAGAAAAATCAAATGCATACAAGATGCCCCCCTTTATCCAATAAAACCTTGATATTCTTTGTTCGCAAGTCGACCGTCAATTTCTTTGGCGGTTTCCATAATGACACCAACCACAATAATAAGCCCCGTTCCACCAAATGCAATGGCACTTGGGAGCGAGAATACGATAGTCAATACCATCGGTAAGGCCGCGATGAAGGTAAGAAACAAGGCTCCAATTGTCGTCAAGCGATAAATCACTCGACGAAGATGGACTTCCGTTTCCTTTCCAGGACGAATCCCTGGAATATAGGCACCAGATTTTGCAAAATTCTCACTAATTTTCTGCGGATCCAATTGCAATCCAGTATAAAAGAAGGTGAAGACCAAAATCAAGACAATATAGATCATAAGTCCCCATGGGACACCTTGATATGTCTGAGAGATCGACAAAATCCGATACAATGGATTACTTTGAGGAACCTGCAAAAAACTCATAATAATTGGGGGTGCTGTGAGAATAGAAGAAGCAAAGATGACTGGTATAACCCCTGCAGAATTTAACTTAATCGGAAGAAACGCAATGTCTTTAGTGCGAGCTTGAAAGTTTGTAGAAGCATATTGAATGGGCACCTTACGGACTGCTCGTTCCATGAAAACTACAAACACCATCAATCCCAAATAAGCAAGCAAATACACTGAGAAACTAATAATACCATTGAAGACCGCAGCTGAATTTGATGCATCCAAACCGACAAAATTGCCAAATGCTTGTGAAATCTGATAAGGCATTTCTGCAATAATTCCTGCAAAGATAATCATTGAAATACCATTTCCAACACCTTTTGCAGTAATCTGATCGGCCATCCACATCAACAAGAAGGTTCCGGCAACTGTGATTAAAATCAAATATAGATAGTCCCATAGGCCAAAGCGTCCACCACCGATTGGAGAAAGGCCATAATTGACCTCCATGGTGACGATGACACCATAAGCTTGAACCGCCGCAAGCAAGAGTGCTAATGCACGCGTGGCATTATCAAGTTTCTTACGACCTGCTGCTCCTTGCTTGGCGAGTTCTTCAAGTTTAGGTAAGACACCCATCGACAGCAAGTTGATTACAATGGAGGCAGTGATATAGGGAGACACCCCCATAGCAAAGACAGAAAAATACTTCAATGCTCCGCCACCAAGAATATTCATAAGGCCAAAAATATCTCCTGAATTCTGAATGTCGACATTTGTGACATCTACACGAGGTACCGTGATGGTCGATCCCAATTTAAAGATAAAGAGAACCACCAGCGTAAAAACGACGCGGTTCATCACTTCTTTATTTTTGAGAATCGAGGAGATTTTTTTCAGCATTTTAGATTACCTCGCATTTTCCTCCAGCAGCTTCGATGGCTTGCTGGGCGCCTTTGGAAAATTGATGGGCAGTCACTTCTAACTTCTTCGTAAGTTGACCCGATCCTAGGATTTTAACACCGTCACATTCCTTTTTCACAAGGCCAACTTCTTTCAAAAGTGTTGGAGTAACGTGAGTCCCTGCATCAAACACGTTTAAACGATCAATGTTAATGATCGCATAAACAGTCTTGTTGTCATTCGTGAACCCACGCTTCGAAATCCGACGATAAATGGGGTTTTGTCCCCCTTCAAAGCCAAGACGAACTCCACCACCCGAACGAGCGTTTTGTCCTTTATGACCTTTTCCAGAAGTTTTACCGCTACCAGAGCCGATTCCACGACCAACGCGATGCCGTTCCGTTTTTGCGCCTTCGACATATTTAAGCGTATGCAATTTCATATGTTACACCTCCTAATTTGGTAAGGTCGATTACGACCGAATTTCCTTGACAGATTTCCCACGTAACGCAGCAATTTTGCCAATCGTCTTCAATTGTGAAATCCCATCAACGGTTGCTCTTACCATGTTAATGGAAGTGCGGGATCCATAGACTTTCGAGTAGATGTTCTTAATGCCAGCCAGTTCCAATACGGCACGAACTGGTCCACCAGCAACAAGTCCAGTCCCCTCTGGAGCCGGCTTTAAGAAAATATTGCATGCTCCATACTTTGCTGTAATAGCATGGGGAATGGTATCCCCCTTGACAACTGGAACCTTATAAAGATTCTTTTTTGCCGAATCAAGTGCTTTACGAATTGCATCAGGTACTTCATTCGCTTTGCCAGTTCCATAACCAACAGTGCCTTTGCCGTCACCGATAGCAACAAGTACACTAAAGCGTAACCGACGTCCACCTTTTACGGTTTTCGAAACGCGATTAATTGAAATGACTTGTTCTTGATATTGCTTTTCCCGATCGCGCCGTGGCCCACGTCCACCACTACGCCGTGAATCCCGTTGAGGGCGCGGCGCGCGTGGTTCGGAGGGGGTTGGTTTGCTGACAGGCGAAGCGACAACGTTTGTTTCGTTAGTTTCCATTGCTTCTACCTCCTAAAATTCCAGACCGCCGGCTCTTGCCGCGTCCGCTAGTGCCTTAATACGGCCATGATACTGATATCCACCGCGATCAAAGACAACTTTTTTAATGTTTTTTGCCAATGCAACGTTCGCTAGTTCAGTACCAACTTTGGTTGCGGCCTCGACGTTACTGCCGCTAGGCATTTTTAAGCTAACAGAAGAAACACTTGCAAGAGTCACTCCATTAACATCGTCGATGAGCTGGGCATGAATATGAGCGTTAGAGCGGTAGACACTCAAGCGAGGGCATTCGGCAGTGCCCGAGATTTTGGCCCGGACCCGTTCGTGGCGTTTTTGACGCACTGCATTACTAGATGGTTTTTTAATCATGATGCATTCTCCTTTCCTGAGGTCTACTTCTTACCGGCTTTTTTGCCTTCCTTGCGACGGATGCGTTCGCCTTTATAAGCGATGCCCTTTCCAAGGTAAGGTTCTGGCCGACGTACATTTCGAATACGAGCTGCGATTTCGCCAACCGCTTCTTTATCGGTACCCGATATTTTAATATCGGACGGGGAAACCACTTCAATGTTTGCATTCGGTAAGGTATCGACGATAACAGGATGAGAGTATCCAACGTTTAATTGAACGCTAGTTCCTTTCATCACTGCACGAAATCCAATACCTTTAATTTCCAATTGTTTGACGAATCCTTCGGTGACTCCGGTTACCATATTGGCAACGATCGCGCGAACAGTTCCGTGCAATTGTTTCGAATACTTTTCGTCATTGGGCCGTTCAACCAATAATTCATTGCCTTCTTGGCGAACAGTGACCAAAGCGTCAAAAGTCTTGGTGAGCGAACCTTTCGGTCCCTTCACCGTAATCGTGCCACCATCCACTGTCACATGGACATTTTCAGGGAGTACGATGGGTTTTTTTCCAATTCTTGACATGGTGTTACCTCCTACCAAACGTAGGCGACGACTTCGCCGCCGACCTGGTTTCCGCGCGCTTCGCGATCGGTCATTAGTCCTTTCGGTGTAGAGATAATTGCAACACCAAGCCCATTCAAGACGCGCGGTAAATCTTGGACATTGGCGTAGACACGTAGTCCAGGCTTCGAAATACGTTTTAGCCCTGAAATTACGCGATCATTACCAACGTAACGGAGGGTTAAAGAGAGTGCTTTCTTGTCGTCTTGAGAGACGGCAAAATCCGCAATGTAGCCTTCTTGTTTTAAAATCTTAGCAATTTCTACTTTGATTTTGCTCGACGGCATCACTACGGTTTGGTTTTTCATCTGATTTGCATTCCGAATTCGGGTAAGCATATCAGCAATCGGATCTGTCATTACCATATTTGTGTTCCTCCTTCCAAACCAGTGCTACCAGCTTGCTTTTTTCACGCCTGGAATTTCGCCCTTGTAGGCGAGTTCCCGGAAGCAGATACGGCACAATTTGAATTTACTTAAAACGGCATGAGGGCGGCCGCAGCGTTCGCAGCGGGTGTATTCTCTGACTTTAAATTTCTTTGGCCGGTGATACCGAACCATCGCTGATGTTTTTGCCATGTATATTCCTCCCTCACTTTGCAAACGGCATTCCAAGTTCAGAAAGCAAAGCTTTTGCTTCTTCATCGGTTTTCGCCGTTGTCACGATTACAATGTCCATCCCCCGGACTCGATTAACATTGTCGTAATTGATTTCCGGGAAAATCAATTGTTCTTTAACGCCTAACGTATAATTCCCACGACCGTCAAACGCGTTTTTATTCACGCCGCGGAAGTCGCGAACGCGAGGTAAAGCGATATTTAACAATTTGTCTAAGAATTCATACATACGTACACCACGCAATGTAACTTTACAGCCGATTGCAGTGCCTTCACGCAATTTGAATGTGGCAATTGATTTTTTCGCCTTGGTAATCACCGGTTTTTGACCGGCGATTTGCGTTAGTTCTTTGACGGAATCTTCAAGAAGTTTGGCATTGCCAGTGGCATCCCCTACTCCAATGTTAATCACAACCTTTTCAAGTCGTGGTACTTCCATGACAGAAGAGTAATTAAACTTTTTGAATAAGGCCGGTAGGACGGTCTCGTTGTAACGTTGTTGCATGCGATTTTTTGTCGTGCTCATGTTCGATTCCCCCTACTTCTTCTTTTTCTTGTCGACAGGATTTCCTGTCTTCTTATTAATCCGAATTTTTTTGCCTTCTTCATCGATTTGATAGCCAATCTTTACAGCGGCTTTAGCTTTTGAATCATAGAAGACAACATTGGAGACATCAATTGGAGCTTCTTTTTCCACGATGCTTCCTTCAGGAACGCTTTGAGTGGGTTTCCGATGTTTAATTTTTACATTCACACCTTTAACCACAACTTTGTTGTCTTTGGACAAGACTTGTAAGACTTCTCCGGTTGCGCCCTTATCGTTTCCTGTAATGACTTTAACGGTGTCACCTTTTTTAATTTTCATCTATGGGCCCTCCTTATAGCACTTCAGGTGCGAGAGAGACAATTTTCATGAATCCTTCGCCCTTTTCGCGCAATTCGCGAGCCACCGGTCCAAAGACCCGAGTACCGCGTGGTGTTCCATCATCTTTGATGAGAACCACGGCATTATCATCGAACTTAATATAAGCTCCATCCGGACGACGGATGCCTTTTTTGGTGCGAACGATAACCGCTTTAACTATTTCGCCTTTTTTGACTCCACTATTTGGAATGGCATCTTTTACAGAGCAGATGACAATGTCACCGATGTTGGATGTTTTCCGAAAGGAGCCACCAAGCAAGCGGAAGACCCGCACGCTACGAGCGCCGGAGTTATCGGCCACTACCAGATTTGTTTCGTTTTGAATCATTTCAGTGACCTCCTTATTCCGCTACTTGATTCGCCGCTTGAATGACTTCCAGCAAGCAGAAATGCTTGGTGGCTGACAATGGGCGAGTTTCCATAATGGTTACAACATCGCCAACTTTGGCGAGGCCTTTTTCATCATGAGCTTTATACTTTTTTGAATAACGAACCCGTTTCCCATAAAGAGAATTCCGTTTGGATGTTTCGACAAGGACGGTAATGGTTTTATCCATCTTATCGGAGATAACGGTTCCGGTTAACACACGACGACGATTTCTTTCCATGTTCTTAACCCTCCCTATCGTTGTGCCAATTCGCGTTCGCGAATGACCGTTAGAATGCGGGCAATGTCCTTGCGAACAACCCGTTTTTTATTGGCTTCAGCCGTTTGTCCAGTGGCTTGTTGGAAGCGGAGAACGAACAATTCCTCCTTGAGCTCCTGAACTTTTTTCAGCAAATCTGCAGTTTGCAATTCTCTGATTTCTTTCAGTTTCATGCTCATTCACCACTCTTTTCTTCTTTTTTAACGATCCGGGATTTCACCGGAAGTTTGTTTGATGCAAGGCGCAACGCTTCTTTAGCATCTGCTTCAGGAACGCCACCTATTTCAAACATGATCCGGCCAGCTTTGACAACAGCTACCCATGAGTCAGGTGCGCCTTTCCCAGAACCCATCCGAACTTCCAAAGGTTTCTTGGTTTTCGATAGTTGAGGGAAAATACGAATCCAAACTTGTCCGCTTCGCTTGGTATACCGAGACAACGCAATACGTGCAGCTTCAATTTGATTGTTGGTAATATAATCGCCTTCAATTGCTTGAAGACCATATTCACCAAATGCAACATAGCCACCCGCTTTAGTCTTTCCTTCATAGCTTAAGCCATGAGGCTTTCTATATTTTGTACGTTTTGGCATTAACATAGGATTCTACGCTCCTTTCGACTCGGCAACTTGCTTAGTTTCTGTTGCCTTTTTTGCCGGCAAGATTTCACCGCGGCAGATCCATACTTTTACGCCAAGACGGCCATAAGGTGTATGAGCTTCCACGACGGCAAAGTCAATGTCCGAACGAAGTGTATGTAGGGGAACAATTCCCTCTGAGTATCCTTCGCTGCGAGCAATTTCTGCTCCACCCAAACGCCCAGAAACTAAGGTCTTAATCCCTTTGGCACCTGCACGCATCACGCGTTGAATTGCTTTTTTCTGAACAGTACGGAAGGATGCGCGTTGTTCGAGTTGTTGTGCCATCGATTTTGCAACAAGCACTGCGTCTAAATCAGGTCTTTTCACTTCCACAACTGTGATTTTAACTGAACTTTCCTTGACAATTTTGGCAACTGCCTTTTTCAGTTCTTCCACGTTTTTGCCATCTTGACCTAAAACAACGCCAGGACGAGCAACATAAACATAAATATCAACTTGTTCTTTCGCACGTTGAATTTCAACGTGAGATAAGGCAGCTTCCTTGAGTTTGCTTTCTAAAAACTTGCGCACTTTAATATCTTCATGTAAGAAGGTTGCAAACTCTTTGTCGGCGTACCATTTTGATTCCCAATCGCGAATAACGCCAATACGCATTCCGACTGGATTAACTTTTTGACCCATGTGTTTGCTCCCCCCTATTCTTTCTCGGACACGACAACAGTGATGTGGCTTGTCCGTTTGAGCAATCCTGAAGAACTACCTTTAGCACGTGGCATAAAGCGTTTCATCCGAATGCTGTCGTCTGCATGAATTTCTTTAATGTAAAGCTTGGAAGCATCCATTTGGAAATTGTTTGTCGCATTTGCCACAGCCGAGCGAACAAGTTTCGCTACAACTGGAGCGGCTCCCTTACGGGTGTTGTCTAGAATGGCGAGGGCATCATTAACGCCCTTCCCACGAACAACATCGATCACCAAGCGCACTTTACGTGGGGTGATATGAATTGTTTTTAATGTAGCTTTTGCATCCATATAATTACCTCACTCCTAGCGTTGCGCGGCGGCGGCTTTATCTTCTGCCGTATGACCGGTGTGTCCTCTGTACGTACGAGTTGGAGCAAATTCCCCCAACTTATGTCCAATCATATCCTCGGTCACAAAGACTGGGATGTGTTCGCGACCATTGTATACAGCGAATGTGTGTTCCACAAATTGAGGAAAAATGGTGGAACGACGAGACCAAGTTTTGATGACTTCCTTCTTTTGAGTTTGATTCAATGCTTCAACTTTTTTAAGAAGGTAGCTATCGCAAAAGGGTCCTTTTTTTAAACTGCGAGCCATATTCGTTTCCTCCCTTTCCTATTTCGCATTACGGCGTCTAACGATCAATCTCGTTGAGGCCGCTTTGTGATTACGGGTTTTTACCCCAAGTGCGCGTTTGCCCCATGGGGTACGTGGCGCATCGTGTCCAATTGGGCTCTTACCTTCACCACCACCGTGAGGATGGTCGTTCGGGTTCATGACCGACCCACGAACAGTCGGGCGAACTCCCAGCCAGCGTTTCCGACCAGCTTTACCATAGCTGACTAAAGCGTGGTCTTCATTGCCTACTGAGCCAATGGTTGCACGGCAAGTGCCAAGAATTTTGCGAACCTCACCAGATGAAAGTCGTAATGTTACATAGCGATCTTCTTTACCAAGAATTTGAGCGCTTGTTCCAGCAGACCGACTAATTTGGCCGCCTTTGCCAGGTTTTAATTCGATGTTGTGGATGAATGTTCCTTCTGGAATGTCTTGTAAGGCCATAGCGTTTCCGACTTTAATGTCAATGCCACTCCCTGAGATAATTTCCATTCCCACTTCCAGCCCTTTTGGAGCAAGAATGTAGCGCTTTTCGCCATCGCGATAATTAATTAAGGCAATGTTGGCGGAGCGGTTAGGATCATATTCAATGGTGGCGACTTTTCCAGGAATATCATCTTTGTTGCGTTTGAAGTCAATCATACGGTAACGACGTTTATGGCCGCCCCCGATATGGCGAGTAGTAATTAAACCTTGATTGTTACGGCCGCCCGTTTTGGACAAACTAGCAAGCAACGATTTTTCCGGTTTATTAGTTGTGATTTCTTCATAGGTCAAGCTCGTCATCGAGCGACGGCCTGCTGAAGTTGGCTTATACTTGCGAATTGGCATGGTGATTCCCTCCTATCATTTTTCGTTTGGAAATATTTTTTTCTTCCAAACGCTTACTTATTTTCGCTGAAAAGATCAAGAGTTTCGCCTTTTGCCAATGTGACAATCGCTTTTTTGTATGCGCTTGTGAGTCCAGAATATTTTCCAACTCGTTTGGTTTTTGCCCGAACATGCGCAACATTGACCTTTTCGACTTTTTTATTAAAGATCGCTTCAAACGCTTGTTTGATTTGAATCGCATTGGCTTGCTTGGCGACCTTTAAGGTAAACTTATTTTCGGTTTGCATGAGTCTCATGCTTTTTTCTGTCACAAGAGGCTGCAAGATAACTGCATAATCGGCAGCGGTAGCGACCGGAAATTTGTATGCGTTTTCGGTTGCGACAACTTCTTGTTTTTTAGTTCTTGCCACTGAGAAGCACCTCCTCAACACTTTGAACGGCAGCTTGAGTAAATACCAAACTATCACAATTCAAGATATCATAGACATTAATTTGATCACTGTAGAGCAAACCGACGGAAGGAATGTTCATTGCAGAGAGAACCGCATTGTCACCAAAGCTGAATTCATCTACAACAATTAAGGTTTTTCCAGTTGCCTTCATGCTTGCCAAGCTCGCAATCACTTGCTTGGTTTTGGGTTGTTCATAATCCATCTTATCCACGATGATTAGAGCGTTTTCTTTCACCTTTTGAGATAAAACAGACTTTAAAGCTAATTGACGTTCTTTACGATTCATTGATAATGAGTGGTTTTGTTCTCCAGTTGGGCCAAAGACAATTCCACCATGACGCCATTGAGGTGACCGAGTTGATCCTTGACGTGCACGACCCGTCCCTTTTTGACGCCAAGGTTTACGGCCGCCGCCGGAAACTTCATCGCGTTTTTTCGTTTTTGCAGTTGCTTGACGGCCATTTGCCATAAAAAGGCGAACGGCATCATAAACAACTTGTTCGTTGGGTTCAATTGCAAAGATAGCTTCGCTTAATTGAATATCTCCAACAACTTCGCCGTTTTGATTTATTACATTAAATTTAGGCATGAGCGTTTCCTCCTTCGCGACACATTACTCTGACGCCGCTTCGTAATTGACGAGCGGTTTGGGAGCGGGAACGTTTTTCTGGGCTTTTACGGCTGTGCGGACCATGATTAATCCACGTTTTGGACCCGGAATAGCTCCTTTGATCAAAAGGGCGTTTTTGGAGACATCTGCCTCCACTACAAAGAGATTCTGCACAGTAATCGTCGAATTGCCGTGATGACCAGGCATTTTACGTCCTGGATGCACGCGATTGTTCGTACGACCTACTGTAGCCATTGAGCCAAGTCCGCGGTGGTATCCTGAACCGTGAGCACTTGGACCACGATGGAAACCGTACCGTTTGATGACGCCAGAGAATCCTTTTCCCTTGCTAGTTCCAATAACATCGACGACATCGCCTGCCTCAAATAGATCGACAGCAATGGCATCGCCAATATTGAATTTCATCATTTCGTCGCCTTGGACTTCGCGAAGAAAACGCTTAGGGGTGGTATTGGCTTTGGCGACATGACCTTTTTCTGCTTTGTTTGCAAGCGATTCACGCTTGTCTTCATAACCGAGCTGGAGAGCATCATAACCATCGGTTTCTTTTGTCTTCTTTTGTAGCACAATGTTGGGTAGCACTTCGACAACAGTGACTGGGATCATTGTGCCATCGGTTGCGAAGACCTGAGTCATTCCAACCTTACGGCCTAAAATTGCTTTCATCTTTATCGCCTCCTACTATAGTTTGATCTCGATATCGACGCCACTCGGCAAGTCCAACCGAGTTAAGGTATCCACTGTTTGTGGAGTTGGGTTTACGATATCGATTAAACGCTTGTGGGTGCGCATTTCGAATTGTTCACGTGAATCCTTGTATTTGTGGACAGCACGTAGAACAGTATAGACTTGTTTTTCGGTCGGAAGAGGCACTGGCCCTACCACTTTTGCACCGGTGCTCTTGGCGGCATTGATGATCTTCTCGGCTGATGCATCGAGAATTTTGTGATCATACGCCTTCAACTTAATGCGGATCTTATTGCTTTTCGCCATGAATAGTCCTCCTTGTCTAAAATCTGGCTTAGACGTGTGCTCCATCCGAATTACCTGGGTCTCCGTTCATGACAACGCCTCTTTGCGTTTCGAGGCCTCGGCACCCAGCAACCTCAGATATCTTCACACTTGCAGTTAATCATAACAAAAAACGGGGCTGTTCGTCAACCCCATTTGCTCATTTTTCTTTTATATTCTTGGATGTTGTCGAATTAACCTCACGTATTTCCTCTTCCGAATAGCCTAAAGGGTTCTCATCTAGTATTTCTTGTGTAAGAACAGGCAAATCGACCTTTTTAACCTCTGTAGGCGGGTATAAGGATCGTATTTTACGAACAGATTTCTTTAGAATGGACGAATTGTAGGCTGACAAGAGAATGTAAACAATCATTACAAAGATTAAATCATCTTGCCTTAAATACAAGACAACGATAAAAACCAAAGCGAAGATAAGGCCACGGATTCCCCACATTCTAAACGCTTGGAATTCTTGAAATTCTCGCAAAGCTAGAGTACTAGGCTTCCGCATTAACCGCGAAACTGCCCATTGAAACAAGCCAAGAAGGATGGTGATACCCCAACAAACAATCAATTCTGGAGTCATCGTTCAATCCCCCCTTCTCTAAGTTTGGATTGTAACACATTTTTTAGGTATTCACAAACAAAAAGTTGCCCCTTTCGAGGCAACTTCTTAAAAGATGTTATTTTTCGATTTCAACGACGCTACCCGCACCAACCGTACGGCCACCCTCACGGATGGAGAACTTGGTTCCAAGTTCAACGGCAATGGAGTGAATCAATTCAACAGTCATGGTGGTGTTATCACCAGGCATAATCATTTCTACTCCTGCAGGCAATTCAATAATTCCAGTCACGTCAGTCGTGCGGAAATAGAATTGAGGACGATAGTTGGCGAAGAATGGAGTGTGACGTCCACCTTCATCTTTGGACAAAACGTATACTTGGGCTTTGAAACGGTGATGTGGATTCACAGAGCCAGTTTTGGCCAAGACTTGTCCACGAACAATTTCATCGCGGTTGACACCACGAAGCAATGCACCGATGTTATCGCCAGCTTCAGCGTAGTCCAACAATTTACGGAACATTTCAATTCCAGTAACGACAGTCTTACGGGTATCGCGGATCCCAACAATTTCAACTTCAGTGTTGAGTTCCAAACGACCACGTTCCACTCTACCAGTCGCCACAGTGCCACGACCAGTGATGGTGAAGACGTCTTCGACTGGCATCAAGAATGGTTTGTCAATTTCACGGGTTGGAAGAGGTACGTAGGTATCGACTGCATCGATTAATTCATAAATTTTATCAGTCCATGCGGGATCGCCTTCCAAAGCTTTGAGTGCAGAGCCACGAATAACGGGGCAGTTGTCGCCATCAAAGTTGTAGGCAGATAGCAATTCACGAACTTCCATTTCAACGAGGTCAATTAATTCTGGATCATCCACCATGTCGCATTTATTAATGAAGACAACAATGTTGGGAACGCCAACTTGACGTGCAAGCAAAATGTGCTCGCGAGTTTGTGGCATTGGTCCATCGGTTGCTGTAACAACAAGAATTGCGCCATCCATTTGTGCAGCACCAGTGATCATGTTCTTAATATAGTCAGCATGACCCGGGCAGTCTACGTGAGCATAGTGGCGAATTGCAGATTGGTATTCGACGTGTGAAGTGTTAATCGTGATACCACGTGCTTTTTCTTCGGGAGCGTTGTCAATTTCATCGTATTTTTTTGATTGTCCACCATACTTTGAAGAAAGTAAGGTAGCGATGGCCGCAGTTAATGTGGTCTTGCCGTGGTCGACGTGACCGATGGTGCCAACATTAACGTGAGGTTTCGATCTGTCAAATTTAGCCTTTGCCATTGGTGTAATCCTCCTATTGGTTTCTTTTTTTAACAGTACTATTGTACTCAATCCGCATCAAGAAATCAAGTTTATTAACGCCTGTTTCGGCGTTTAATGCCGACTATTCGGCGTTCTTTTTAATGATTTTCTCAATTACGGCTTTTGGCGCCTCTTCGAAACGTTCAAACTGCATCGAGTAGGTCCCACGCCCTTGAGTAAAGGAGCGTAAATCTGTTGCATAGCCAAACATTTCTGCAAGCGGGATATAAGCATCAACAACTTGAGCATTTCCGCGTGCTTCCATGCCTTCAATGGATCCGCGACGTGAACTTACGTCGCCAATCACATCTCCAAGATAATCCGATGGTACTGTCACTTCAACCTTCATAATCGGTTCAAGAATAACAGGGTTGCATCGTTTCGCCGCTTCTTTCAACGCCATGGATGCCGCAATGCGATATGCCATTTCATTCGAGTCCACATCGTGATAGGAACCATCAAAGAGTGTAGCTTTGATATCGATGACAGGGAATCCAGCTAACATCCCATTGGTAAGAGCGCTAACTAGTCCTTCTTGAGTCGGTTTCACGTATTCTTTTGGAATAACACCACCGACAATTTTATCAACAAACTCGAAGCCTTTTCCTGGATTGGGTTCAAATCGAATTACCACATGACCATATTGGCCGCGGCCACCCGATTGACGAATGTATTTGCCTTCGCACTCTGCCGAGGAACGAATGGTTTCCCGGTAGGATACTTGAGGAGCGCCAATGTTGGCAGCAACTTTATATTCACGTTTGAGGCGATCCACAATGATGTCTAAGTGAAGCTCGCCCATCCCTGCGATAATTGTTTGTCCAGTTTCTTGATCGGTGTATGCTTTGAATGTCGGATCTTCTTCCGCAAGTTTTGCAAGTGCTGCGGTCAATTTATCTTGATCAGCACGGGAGTTTGGTTCAATCGCTTGACGAATAACGGGTTCTGGGAAGACCATCGATTCGAGAATAATGGGGTGGTTTTCATCACACAAAGTATCCCCTGTTGTCGTGTCTTTTAGCCCGACTGCTGCTGCGATATCGCCAGCATAGACTTCAGTAATGTCTTTCCGTGCATTCGCATGCATCTGCACAATACGCCCTAAACGTTCTTTTTTACCTTTTGTCGAATTATAGACATAGGTACCAGCTTGGGCAATCCCTGAATAAACACGGAAGAAAGCAAGTTTGCCTACAAATGGATCTGCCATAATTTTAAACGCTAAGGCAGCAAACGGCTGGTCATCACCCGAAATACGTTCTTCCAATGTTCCATCTTCTAAGTGCCCCTTTGTATGAGGTACATCAAGAGGACAAGGCAAGTAATCGATGACAGCGTCTAAAACCAACTGGATCCCCTTATTCTTATAAGCCGAGCCGCAGAGAACGGGGAAGAAATCTCCACTAATGACTGCTTTACGAATAACTGCTTTTATTTCAGGTATCGTAGGTTCTTGTTCTTCTAAAATTTTTATCATCAAATCATCATCATAATGGGCAAGTTTTTCTAACAAGTCAGCGCGTAATTGTTCCACTTTATCAGACAAGCCGGCAGGAATAGCAAATTGCTTCACATCCATACCATGATCGCCTTCAAAGTGATAAGCAACCCGTTCCAAAATATCAATGACACCTTCGAAATCACTTTCTGCTCCAATTGGATATTGAATAGGGTGAGCATTAGCGGCCAAACGAGTATGAAGCGTGCGA
>Ga0265295_1003907_pt1 | contig 20844 bp, 19 predicted proteins | sample Munlansysbiofilm_FD_192503 | JGI IMG/M metagenome (GOLD analysis project Ga0265295, IMG submission 192503) | Leachate microbial communities from a municipal landfill in Southern Ontario, Canada - Methane capture system biofilm | ecosystem: Engineered > Solid waste > Landfill > Unclassified ... | reverse complement strand
GGTCTGCCAAAATATCCAAGTTCGGCGATACTCACTTCGCATTCCATAGGAGTGATGTTGCTTAGTTTATCAATGATAGGCTCTATTTCTTTCACTTCGCCTAGAAAAACCCATGTGAGATGCAAGTGATCTTCCTGCGTCCACTTGCCCTCTATGATGCCTTTGAAATCTTCTTTGATAGAAGCGTAATCATCTAGAATGATAGGAGAAGCGATGAAGAGTCTCAAGGAGTTCCTTTTTTAGTATTATAGCAAATATGGCAATATGACATCTTTTTACACTCCTTGGTTGGTTTTGCGATATTCTTATCCTAAACTATATTAAGGACTTCGAATATGGCAAAAATGATAGTAAAAGAGCTGGAGATATCAACTTCAATATTTAATAAAGAGGACTATATTTGTATAACCGATATTGCAAAATACAAAGACGAATTTCAAGCAAATGATATTATTAGGAATTGGCTTAGAAATCGCAATACTATTGAATTTTTGGGTATTTGGGAGCAGCTGAATAACTCAAATTTTAAACCCGTCGAATTCGATGGGTTTAGAAAAGAGGCTGGACTTAATAGTTTTACAATGAGTCCTGCTAAATGGATAGAAGCCACAAACGCTATAGGAATAATATCAAAATCAGGAAGATACGGAGGTACTTATGCACATAAAGATATAGCTTTTGAGTTTGCCTCATGGGTATCTGTGGAATTTAAAATTTATCTTATCAAAGAGTTTCAAAGACTAAAAGAGCAAGAGTTTGTAGAGCTTGGATGGGACATTAGAAGAAATCTTACAAAGTTAAATTATCATATTCATACAAATGCTATTAAAGAAAATCTTATCCCAAAAGAGTTAACGCCACTACAGATTAACTTTGTTTATGCAAGTGAAGCAGATATTCTAAATGTAGCATTATTTGGCATGACAGCACAAGAATGGCGAATGAGAAACAAAGATCTAAAAGGCAATATACGAGATATGGCAGATGTAAATCAATTAGTATGTCTAGCAAATCTAGAATCTATTAATGCACATTTTATAAGCGAGGGACTTTCTCAAAGTGAGAGACTCAAAAAATTAAATAGTATTGCTATCAGTCAAATGAAAATATTGAGTTCCAATGACAGAAAGCATATAGATGATATTTTATTTTGAAATAGCTACATCCAAGTGATATTTAATGATGGTATAATTTATGAATTTTAATTTGTGAAGAAGAAAGACGTATATCACATAGGCGCGAGTTTAAAAGATCTAGGCAAAAAATGGTTTGCTTTTTCAAGGTTTGAAATTAATGCATTAGATATACTGATTAGATTAGAAAACAAGGAATTAGCGTGACCAATAAAACTACCATCAAATGCCCGAATTGCGGCTTCGAAATAGATATCAATGAAGCCTTGTATCATCAGTTAGAGAGTAAGCACCGCCAAGAGTGGCTAGCTGAGAAGAAAAAGCAAGAAGCAGAGATAGAAGCCAAACGCAAAGAGTATAAAGCTCACCTCGATACGCTCAAAGCCCAAGAAGAAGCTTTGGCTGAACAAAAAGAACGCTTCGAAGACAGTGTGCGCAAAGCTACAACTGAGCAGTTACGAGTCGATAGACTAAAAATGCAAGAGAGTATAAAACAAGAAGTTATTGCAGAACAAAGCGGTGCATTGGAGAGTATGCGCAAAGAATTGGCTGCCAAATCCGAACAGGTCAAAGAGCTGAATAATAGTAAAATAGAGATAGAAAAACTCAAAAGAGAAAAAGAGGAAGCCGTCTCGCGTGCTATGGTAGAAGCACAACTAACTTTAACCAAAGAACTTTCAATTGAAAAAGAGAAAATAGCCAAACAATATCAAGATGCAAATGAACTCAAGCTCAAAGAAAAAGACAAACAGCTAGAAGATCAAAAGCGACTCATCGAAGAGATGAAGCGTAAAGCAGACCAAGGAAGTATGCAGCTCCAAGGCGAGGTACAAGAACTCGCCATCGAAGAGTGGCTCTCAATGCAATTTCCTTTCGATACCATAGGAGAGATCAAAAAAGGTGCATTTGGTGCAGACTGCGTACAAGTAGTGCATACTAGAGAAGCTCAAAACTGCGGCGTGATATGCTACGAGAGTAAAAATACCAAAGCATGGAGTAGTGATTGGGTGCATAAGCTAAAAACCGATATGCTCAAAGCGGGTGCAGATATAGGTGTACTCGTCACCTCGGTGTATCCGAAAGATATGGATAGGATGGGGTTCGTAGATGGCGTGTGGGTATGCAGCCTAGATGAATTCAAAGGCTCAGTTTCGCTTATGAGACAGTCACTTATCAATACCCACAAAGCTGTGCAAAAAGAGGATAATAAAGCAGATAAGATGAGCCTGCTCTACAATTATCTCACAGGCAATGAGTTTGCAATGCAGCTGAGCGCTATCGTAAATGGATTTAGTGTGATGCAAGATGAACTGGAACGTGAGAAAAGATCACTCATGGCGAGCTGGAAACGACGCCAAAAACTCATAGATGGAGTGCTGGCAAATACCACTGAAATGTATGGTTCGCTTCAAGGCATTGCAGGAAATGCGATAGGGCACATCAAAGCTCTAGAATTACCGGATATCAATGAAGATGAATAGATAGTGTGATACAATTATGCAATTTTTAAAAGAGTAAAAGAATGGATAAAAATATAATATTAATAGGTTTCATGGGTGTAGGCAAGGGTTCTACGGCTCGTGCATTTGCCAAGAAATACGGCGTATACAACATAGACACAGACGACCTCATAGAGTCCAAAGAAAACAAAGAAGTCAAAAGAATTTTTGAAAAATACGGTGAAGAGTATTTTAGAGCCGCCGAGCAAGCAACAGCAAATTGGATAGAGCAAAACGTAAAAGGTACACTTATCAGTTGCGGTGGCGGATTTTACAAGGTAAATAATCTCAAAAACCTAGGTACGGTTGTACTACTAGATGCTTCATTTGAATGGATACACCGCAGACTCAAAAATGCCAAAAATTCCAAGGCGAAACTCGCCAAACGACCACTGTTTGCCAAAGAAAAAGAGGCGAAAAAACTCTATAACCAAAGAGTAGATATCTATAGACAAGTAGCAGATGTCATCATAGATGTGGAGAAAAACAGCCCACAAGAAATAGTAGAACTAATAGCAAAAGCAGGGAATGTCGATAAAAATGTTACACAAAAGTAAATTAGCAATTATCATAATATTTATTTTATCAAATATCCAAGTTTATGCATTAAGTATGCAAGAACGAACTGAAATATTGTCTGCACACAATCAAATGCGTGACAAACTGCGCCTTCCTCGCCTGAAGTGGTCAAATGAATTAGCAAGCGTAGCAAAAGATTGGGTTTATACCCTCCAAGAAAACTATCAGTGCCGAATGATGCATAGCCATATACCGGGATTGGGAGAAAATTTATATTGGGGAAGTCCGGTAAGATATGGTGCAGGTAGAAAAGGAGTGCAAAAAGTAAGTCCGAGTGAGGTTGTCGGACTTTGGGGCAATGAGCGTAAATATTATAATCATGATTCAAATCGTTGTGCTTTTGGCAAGGTATGCGGACACTATACCCAATTAATATGGAGAGATACTACAGAAGTAGGATGTGCCAAAATAATATGTCCGGACAAATCACAAGTATGGTCTTGTAATTATAATCCGCCAGGCAATTATAGAGGTCAAAGACCATACTAAGAAATCCGCATAAAATATATATACCTTAATTGGCAATTTTGGTATATATATTATTTTATCCTATTTGGCTATAATTTCATCATAATTTACCTAGCGCGGTAATAAAATTCAGGATAAAAAATGCAACGATTTGAATCATATCTTAAATCCCATCTATTGCAAGTATCAAGCTTTCATCCTTGCTACGAAGATGCGCTTAGTGCAATGCTGGATGCTGGAGGCAAACGCTTTCGTCCACAATTGCTGTTGTATATCGTGGAGGCTCATGAGCCGTTACTTTACAATAGTGCACTTCCGGTGGCATTAGCTCTTGAGGCATTTCATACCTATTCGCTCATCCATGATGATCTGCCTGCTATGGATAATGCATATTTGCGCAGGGGGATGGAAACTCTACATGTCAAGTACGACGAAGCAACTGCCGTACTTGCTGGGGATGCGCTCAATACCGATGCCTTTTTGCTAATAGCTAAAGCCCCTTTAAGAGCAGATGTCAAAATAAAACTCATCGAGATCTTGGCAACGAATGGCGGATCGGCAGGTATGGTGCTGGGGCAAGCATTGGATTGTTACTTTGAAAATCAATCCTTGAGTTTGGAACAAGTTGAGATATTGCATCAAAACAAAACAGCTAAACTCATAGCCGCTAGTTTGCAAATGGGAGCTGTTATAGTGGGATTGTCCAAAGATACCCAAAATGCACTTTATGATTTTGGACTTGATCTCGGTCTTTTGTTTCAAGTGCAAGACGATATCATAGATGTGACACAAAGTTCACAAGAAGCCGGCAAAACTACATCCAATGATGAGGGCAAAAATAGTTTCGTTACCCTTTTGGGTTTGGAAAAAAGTCTTGAGTATGCTAATGATCTAGCCAAAAAACTTGAAGAGAATTTGCAAAATTTTGACAACAAAACAAAACAAGCACTCCAAAATGCAGTGGCTCATTATTTATGGCGACACAATAATTAAATTAAAAGAAGGAAAAATATGCCAAATACACCAGAAAATATAATGCGAAAGAAGATGGCTGATACCATTCGATTTCTAGCAGCAGACATGGTGCAACAAGCAAACAGCGGCCACCCTGGAGCACCAATGGGATTAGCAGATATTGCAATAGTTCTTGGTGAACACTTACGCCATAATCCACACAATCCGTCATGGCTCAATCGTGATAGATTGGTATTTTCAGGAGGACACGGTTCGGCGCTGATATACTCATTGCTTCATCTTTGGGGATATGATGTAAGCCTTGATGACCTAAAAAGCTTCAGACAGCTTGACAGTAAAACTCCCGGACATCCTGAGTATGGGCATACCGCAGGCGTAGAGATGACCACGGGACCACTTGGGCAAGGGATTGCCAATGCGGTAGGTTTCGCAATGGCAGCAGCTTACACCGCAGAGCAAGTAAATTCTGAAACATGTTCATTTATAGATCATAAAGTTTACTGCTTGTGCGGTGACGGGGATTTGCAAGAAGGCATTAGCTATGAAGCATGCGCATTGGCAGGTCATTTGAAACTAAAAGATCTAGTACTCATCTATGATAGCAACTCTATTACAATAGAAGGTAATACATCTATAGCTTGGAGTGAAGATGTAGAAAAAAGGTTTGAAGCTCAAAACTGGAATGTCATGAAGATAAACGGACATTGCTTCAATGAAATTGACCAAGCAATAAGTGAAGCTAAAAATGCTACTAAACCGACCATTATCATAGCAAATACTGTCATAGGACGCGGGGCAGAAGGACTAGAAGGCAGTCATGAGACTCATGGCGCACCTCTGGGCGAAACTTGCATAGAAGAGTCAAAAACAAAAGCAGGTTTTTTAGCAAGTGAAAAGTTCCATATACCAGAAGATGTTCTTTTGAGATTCAGATGTGCGGTTGAAAAAGGCGAAATGTATGAAAAAGAGTGGCTACATAGACAAAAAGAAGCTCCGCTTTTAGAGCAAAACGAAGCACTTTCTCGCCTTCTTAACCCTGATTTTAGTTCTATTGAGTTTCCTGATTTTAGTAGTGAGTCAGGAGTAGCTACTAGAGATAGCAACGGCAAGATACTTAATGCTATTGCAAAAGCTATCCCTTCGTTTATAGGTGGTTCAGCAGACCTTGCGCCATCAAATAAAACAGAGCTAAAAGGTTTTGGTGATTTCCCGAAAGGCAAAAATATCCATTTTGGTATTAGAGAGCACTCTATGGCAGCTATTACTAATGCAATGGCAATATATGGCACTATAATACCATTTAACGCGACATTCTTTGTCTTTAGCGATTATCTCAAGCCGAGTGTCAGAATAGCTGCATTGACTAAGATCCAAAACTTCTTTATCTGGACGCATGACAGTATAGGTGTAGGTGAAGATGGACCTACTCATGAGCCTATAGAGCATTTGAGTCAATTTAGAGCATTGCCGAATTTCTATGTTTGGAGACCGTGTGATGGTATAGAAAACGCAGAAGCATGGAGAACAGCTCTATCTATGAAGACTCCTCACGGATTTGTACTGAGCCGTCAAAAATTGCCTATTGTTAGCACAAACAAAGCTTTTGGAGATGTGGGTAACGGTGCATATCTTCTTATAGAAAGCGAAGATGCCAGAATTACACTTATGGCAAGCGGCAGCGAAGTAAGTATTGCTTTAGATGCAGCCAAAGTATTGGAGAGCGAAGGAATAGCTGCAAATGTAGTTTCCGTTCCGTGCTTGGATCTCTTTAATGAGCAAAGCAAAGAGTACAAAACAAGAGTGATCAATAAAAACACAAAAGTATTAGCAATAGAAGCTGCAACAGCTAGCGAATATTATAGATACGCAGATGATGTACTAGGCATGGAGAGTTTCGGCGCTTCTGCTCCAGCTGAATTGCTATTTGAGAAGTTTGGATTTACTGCAGAAAATATCACAAGAAGAGTATATAGTTTGCTCGAATGGAATTAAGATATCCTACTCTCAAGTTCGTGGATGTCCAACCGTTTGTCCTTGAGTTTCTCAAATGGTAAACGGTCGTTCATGGTTCGACAAGCTACAATGAACGTAAAAAGAAATGCTCCGTCATCCCGTGCTTTGAGCTGGAATCCATATTATTTAAGCAACCCTTTGATCCCATCTTCGTCTATCAGCGCTTTTTCGTATTTTACTACACCTATGTTTTCCGTTTCATTGATATATACTTCAAATACAGCTTCGTGATCGTTTAAGCTCATGATCTTGGCTCTATTGTACTTATCAAGGTGTAAATATGCATTTGCCCTAGCACTTGGATTTTGCATTTTCATGATCCATATAAACCAAGCGATACAAAATATTATCACCAAAATAGCAAGAGTTGCTCTATCAAAACTTTGCATCATCCATCCGCCTAGAATACCCCCAACGAAGATCCCTATATATGCAAACGTGTTTGCTACTCCTAGGGCAGCTCCTTTTTGATGTATTTTAGCAAATTTGCTTACATAGCTTTGCAAAAGAGGCTCAAACATATTAAATCCGATAAAAAACAGTACAACACCTACTATAAACACAAGCGGGCTATGGCTAAAGCCAATAGCTATAAATCCGATCATGATAGCAGCAATTGAAATCATAAATATCAATTTTCCTTTGCCATATTTTTCCCCAAAAATAGCAGCAGGCGCCATAGCCAAAACACCGAAGATCACAGCCGGCAGATAAACTTTCCAAAGCTCGGCTCTCGCCCAGCCAAATCCATCTTCATTTATGCCGTGCGTCATGACGATAGGAATGAGGAAAAACGCCATAGTCATAATAGATGAATGAAATAAAAATGTGACATACATATGCACCAATGCTTTATCTTTAAATACATCTTTGGTTTTGACGACCAATTTATCATAGCTATGCGAGATCTTGGGAGGTTCAGGTACGAGAGTAAAAAGGACGACAATCGCCCCGATGCTAAGAATCGCAGTTAGCCAAAACAGGTTATTAATACCCCAAGTGCCTCCAACGACCGGAGCGATTATCATAGCAGCTGAAAAGCTTATAGCTATTGTCGCTCCCATTACAGCCATAGCGTGAGCTCTTTCTTCTTCTTTGGCAAGGTCACTTATCATGGCAGTAACCACAGCTCCTATAGATCCTGCCCCTTGTAGAAATCGACCCAATATAAGCGTATAGATATCGGTACTCACTGCGCAAATGATCGAACCTATTATAAATATGATTAGACCAAAAAAAAGTGTTTTTTTGCGTCCTATGCGATCGCTCATTGTGCCAAACGGTACTTGAAAAAGAATTTGAGTTAAAGCATAACTACCCATAACCGCACCAGCTAGTAATGGTGTCGCACCTTCCATCTGCAGAGCATATACGGAAAGCACGGGCAAGACCACAAAAAGCCCAAAAAATCTAAGACCTATTATTAGGCTAAGAGGAAAAATGCGTTTTAACATAGTTATTACCTTAAATTGGATAAAATTTGTCCAAATTATAGTAAGAAATCATTAATCAAAGGTTAAATCGTGCAATTAACTTTGGCGACATCAAATCAAGGCAAAGTAAGAGAATTTGGTCAATTTTTTGGCGAGAAACTGGTACCATATAGCGATATAATACCGGCTTTTGAAATAGTAGAAGATGGGGAAAGTTTCGCGGCAAATGCACTTATTAAGGCCAAAGCCATATATGATAGACTAGACGAGGATGCTATAGTAATCGCAGATGATAGCGGCATAAGTGTACCGATTTTAGGCGGTGAGCCCGGAATTTATAGTGCTAGATATTCAGGGGTTAGTGCTAGTGATCTGGACAATCTCAATCAGCTTATCAATGAACTAAAAAACAGGGGTGTCAAAAAAACACCTGCTTTTTATACCGCTACATTGGCTTTGGTATGCAAAGAGGGTGAGTTTGTAGTGCATGGCTGGATGCACGGAGATGTTATTAGCGAGGCCAGAGGAGAGGGCGGATTTGGTTATGATCCGATGTTTATCCCTGCGGGATATGAGCAAACTTTAGGCGAATTGCCAAATGATGTCAAAAAAGAGTTTTCGCACCGAACTAAAGCTTTGAGATTATTGCAACCGATATTGAAAATGATAAAGGAGAAAAGATGAATAGATTTATGCAAGACACACAAAAGATTTATGATGAACTGACCGCTAGGCAAGATAATCTCAATGGCTATTTTAGATTAACTCATGAACCGCACGATGAAGCAGATAAAGCAGTAGAAGATTTTTTGAACTTCGTCGGGTGCGAGAGAAACGAAGACAGCACAATGGCGGCACTTACCCGTATAGTAAATTTACGTGAAGATGCTTTGGAGCAAGTATTACAAAAGATGGGATATCACAGTGACGACATAATAGCCAAAAAAGAGTTGGCTTACAAGTGGGTAAGCAAAATGCATACGGCTAGACATGAGTCGCTTCTTGAATGGATAGAAAAGCATGGATTGCTTACCCCGTTTTATCGTGCCATACTAAAGGGTGTCCATGAAATAGGTATTGCTATGAGCGTCTGGCAAAGTGAATGGACAGCTCATATTATCCATACTATAAATCGTGAACTATTAAAACAATTTAATAATGATGATAAAGCTGTATTAGCATATTTGCATGAGTATAGTTTGTTGGATAAAGATACTTTCGGAGTAGTAAGTGATAGATGTTATTCTGTTTTGGATAAAAGTATAGACGAGAGTCATTGCGCTATTGCTTATAGTGAAGCATTCAAAGATGAGGTAAATAATGTATCTGCAGCGTTATCAAACCTGATAGGGCAATTGGAAGTTTTAGAAGATGATATTTGGAGCCAAAAAGAGGCTTGGATAGAATATTTTCAAGCTATTAATGATGCGCTTTTGGAACGCAATGTATCACATCTGTTATCAAAATGGCAAGAGGTCGATAGAGCTTGGATGAGCATAGTAACTCCACTGCAAGTAGGCCATCCGCTGGAATATTATGAAGATCACTACCGTAAAGCAGTAGCACTTGAGTGGGATGCGAGGATAATTAATCCAAAGCTTCAGCATGGTTCAAAAACGCGTGAAAATATTATAGGATTTACAAAAGAATTAGCCGGCACAATCGGTGCTAATGCTGAAAAAACGGCTGCTAATAATATCTTGCAGGTTTCAAAAACACAGCTTTATATAGGCCAGCCGATGCTTTATTATGCAGCTGAGTTTAATGGACTGTTTTCTGCTCAAGTAGTCCCGAATGATAAAATAGTTTCAGATAAATACGGACATAAGATATTTGCATATAGCGATTTTGTCTTGGCTTCCAAATTGGCAAAACCGATAATGAAACTAAGTGTTGAAATCATGGGCGAAGAGTTTGTAAAAAATAGCAGAAATTTTGCCAAGTACAGTCCCGAGCTATGGCATGAAATTTATGATATCTCTACCATTGGACATGAATTCGGGCATATTTTATGGCTGGACAATGAGACAGAAGGAGCCATGAATCAAAGCGGACAATTCAAGAACATAGAAGAGTTCAAAGCAACCGCTGGGGGACTAATGGCGTTTTTTTACAACGAAAAAGAGGAGCTAAAGTGTCATATAATCGATGACCTTGTGAGCAGGTCTATCGGGCTTATGGCATGGAGAGAGGTTGGCGAAGTGCTGCCTTATTATTGCGAAGGGCTTATACATTTGCATATATTGTTCGCTTCGGGCGTTATTGATTTTAAAGACAAAATAACGATTGATTACGGCAGATACGAAGAGATGAAAAATATATATAAAGAAGCATATACCAAGCTCGCCTCGCACTATATAGCCAAAAAAGATGCAAGTGAATATCTATACCAATATGCGCTCAAAGAAGCAGGGGTTTATTTGCCGCTTGAGCCGCAAGTCAAGGCATTTGTAGAGCATTATTATGCCAGATACCAAGAGATTGGCCAGCAAACAATCGTATTATGATTTTTTTGACAAAAACTTATTAAGTCCATCTGCAAATGCTCTGACGGTTTTTGTATCAATGGCCCTAGGACCTCCAGTGATTTCTCCGCTGTTGCGAAGTTCATCCATTAGGTTTCTCATCGCAAGAAGGTATTTTATATTTTCTTCATCATATATAGTTCCTCTGGGATCCAGGGCAATTGCACCCTTGGCAACTATCCTGTCTGCCAATGGAATATCGGCCGTGATTACCAGATCTTCTGCTTCGCAGAGCTGGGCTATGCGGTCATCTGCGACATCTATCCCAAGAGAGACTATCTCCATAGATATATGTTCAATATCCGGGACGTTTATATTTTTATTGGCTATGAATATCGTCGTGATAGATCTTTTCAATACGGCACGAAGTAATATCTCTTTGAGAGCATTTGGAAAAGCGTCGGCGTCAACGAGGATCTTCATAGCTATCTTCTGTTTTTATCTCTGTTGTGTGTGCTGCCATCTCGTTTTTTTGGCGCTGATCCGTTGTTTGATCTTGGACGATGATTATTCCCGCGGCCTCTGCTTCCGCCTAGAGATATCGGCTCTGCTTTGATGGATGGGTCCGGCTCAAATCCGCTTACTGTACTTTTGTCTAGATCCATTTTTATAAGCTTTTCAATGCCGCGAAGATAATCAAATTCATCTATGCACACAAGTGATAGTGCTTCACCTTCATTGCCGGCTCTTCCTGTTCTGCCTATACGATGCACATAGTCTTCAGCAATGTTTGGAAGCTCTAAATTGACCACATGCGGAAGCCCGTCTATATCCAAGCCTCTAGCCGCAATATCTGTAGCCACAAGGACTCTGACATTGCCTGCTTTAAAATCGCTGAGCGCTTTGGTTCTGGCACCTTGGCTTTTATTGCCATGAATTGCAGCAGAAGTTATATTTATCTTTTGTAGGTATTCAGAAAGCTTATTCGCTCCATGTTTTGTACGTGTAAATACAAGTACTTGTGTCCATTTGTTTTGATCTATCAAATGACCTAGCAATGCGCTTTTGCGTTTACAATCGACTAGTATCACGCTTTGTTTGATCAGCTCACTCGATTTGTTTCGTCTGGCTACTTCGACAATAGCCGGATTGCGCAAGATAGATTCACATAATTTTTTTATTTCATCGGAGTAAGTCGCAGAAAAAAGCAGGTTTTGTCTTTGTTTTGGAAGCAGGGCAATGACTTTGCGGATATCACGTATAAAACCCATATCCAGCATTCTATCGGCTTCATCCAAGACAAACATTTCTACACGGCCAAGATCAACAGCTTTTTGAGATATTAGATCCAATAACCTTCCAGGAGTTGCGATTAGTATATCCACGCCATTTTTTAGTGCATTTAATTGCGGATTTATACCAACCCCGCCAAAAATAACAGTACTTTTAAAAGGAAGATATTTCCCGTATGTCTTGACACTCGCTCCGACTTGAGCGGCTAGTTCCCTCGTAGGAGTCAAGATCAAAGCTCTTATGTGATGTCTTTTTGCCTGAGGCAGATCATGAGATAAAAGTTCTAGCATAGGCAGTGTAAAACCAGCTGTTTTTCCGGTACCTGTCTGGGCACCTGCGAGCATATCGCGCCCGTCTAATATGTATGGGATCGCTTGTGCTTGGACTGGGGTTGGTGTGGTGTAGCCTTCTTCGGCAATAGCTTTTAGTATAGGCGCACTTAGATTTAATTCTTTAAATAACATTTTAAATTTCCTTTGATTGTGGGGGGAGAAAAAGCATAGAGATGAGATTTCAGTTGTATTTATTTAGTTCAGTAATAGAAGTATACCCGATTTTTTTATATATAGGCTTGATTGGTTTGCAGGCTATGTTTTTACCATTTACCAATCTCTAAACACATTTGAGATATAATCATTGCGATTATTACATTTTACTAAGGAAGAGAATGTTACTCTTTACACCCGGACCAACACCTGTATTAGAAACTGTTAGACAAGCGATGGCTACGGCTACACTGCACCATCGTACCCCTGAATTTGAAGCTATTTTTGGCCAAGCTAGAGATCATTTGATGAAACTTTTGGGCATGGATGAGTGCGTGATGCTAGCAAGCAGCGGCACAGGTGCAATGCAGGCATGTATGATAAATTTATGCCAAACAAAAGCACTTACAATTAATTCTGGTAAATTTGGAGAGAGATTCGGCAAGATAGCCGACGCTCTTAACATCCCAAAAGTTGAATTAAAATACGAATGGGATACACCAGCTAGCATAGCTGATGTAGAAAATGCAATTACTGCCAATCCCGAGATTGATGCGGTATGTATCCAAATCTGTGAAAGTGCGGGTGGCCTTAGACATCCAGTAGAGGCTATTGCAGCCAGAGTAAAAGAGATCAATCCTAGCATTATGGTCATAGCAGACGGTATTACTGCAGTAGGCGTGGAGTATGTTGATGTAACCAATATCGACGCGCTCATTACAGGCAGCCAAAAAGCCCTCATGCTTCCTCCGGGTCTTGCAATGATAGGTTTATCTGCTAATGCTGTAACCAAGATAGGCAGCGGCAAAGATTATTATTTCAATCTTGCGATCGAGATCAAAAATCAACAAAAAAATACAACTGCGTGGACGGCGGCTACGACTCTTATACAAGGTCTAAATGCGATGTTTGCTGAGATCGAAAAAGATGGCGGTGTAGAAAAATTATATGCCGATACAGTAAAAAGAGCAAAAGCTACACAGGAATCTCTTAGGGCTTTGGGACTTGCTATTTATCCTACTGTTTCTGCGCTTGCCATGAGTACAGTTATAGATGATGATGCAGAAGCTATTCGCAAACTTCTCAAAAACAGTTACGGTGTAAATATCGCAGGCGGCCAAGATCATCTAAAAGGCAAGATTTTCCGTATCAATCAAATGGGGCTCATTCCTGTATATGAAAGTGCATGGGTAGTAAATGCTATAGAATTAGCACTTGACAATATGGGACGCAGAGCATTTGACGGAACTGCCAGCAGGGTCTTTAACGAAGTATATTACAAAGGGTAATCCAGTATGATATTCGAACACGAAATTCCTAGTGACTCAAAGCTTTATTTTGGCAAAAGCGCTAAGATAAAAAGAGATATCGAATCTCGCAGTAGTCATTTGCTTGAATCGCTTGGATTTGAGGAGATTGTAACTCCTGTGTTTTCTTATCATCAACATGATAGTTTTGAAGACCAAAGTCAGCTTATTAAGCTCAATGATGACCATAACCATACTGTAACTCTAAGAGCGGATTCAACTCCGGATGTGGTACGTATAGCTACAAAGCGCCTAGGAAGAAGTATGGAGTTTAAAAAATGGTTCTACATCCAGCCAACATTAAATTTTCCAACTCAAGAACAGTATCAAATAGGCGGTGAGATTTTACAAGGAAATTTTAGCGAAGCTTTGGATGTAACCATCTCGCTTCTTGGGGCTTTAGAGTTGCAGCCGATGCTTCAATTGGCAAATATACGCATTCCTCAGCTTTTGAATGAAAAATACGGCATATCCTTGGAGCTTTTGAAATCCATGCAGATCGAAAAAATTTTAGCCAATGATCTGCCTTGGATCGAAAGATTGGTTGCCATTCATACTATAGATGATCTTTCAGATCTAAATATATTTCCAGACGACATCAAACAGGAGCTGCTTAAAATTAAACTAGAAGCCCAGAGATTGGACTATAAACCACTTATCATATCGCCGCTTTTTTATGCCAAGATGCGTTATTATGACTCTTTGACATTTAAGATGTTTAGCGGCAATGCATTGCTGGCTATGGGCGGTGAATATGTGATAGATGACCTAAAAGCCGCAGGTTTTGCGATATATACAGACGAATGTATAGCGATGAAAATTAGAATAAACGAGGAGAATAAGTGAGTCAAGCAGATATTGTCGTAGGACTTCAATGGGGCGACGAAGGCAAAGGTAAAATCGTAGATCACATGGCACGCAAAAATGATTTTGTGTGCAGATTTGCAGGCGGTCATAATGCAGGACATACTATCGTAGTAGGCGATAAAAAATATGCTCTTCACCTTGTGCCGTCAGGAGTATTGAGTGATAGTACAAAAAATATCATTGGTAACGGTGTAGTGCTATCGCCAAAAGATTTTATAAAAGAGTTGGAGCAATTTGGTAATCTAGAAGGGCGATTGTTTATATCAGACAAGGCCCATTTGCTTTTACCGTATCACGCTCTTATAGACCAAGCATTTGAAAAACTCAAAGGTTCTAATGCGATCGGTACAACAGGCAAGGGTATAGGGCCTGCCTATGAAGATAAAGTTGCCAGAGTAGGACATAGAGTAGGAGAGTTGCAAGACACAGCTAAATTGGCTGCTAAAATTATGACACACTTAAATCAACACAAAGCTGTGTTGGATATTTTGGGTGTTGCGATACCAAATGAAGCTGATCTGAAAATAGAACTAGATGAGTATAAAAAAGCCTTATCTTCGTTTATCATCGATACTACGCTTTTGGTTTGGGATGCACTTAAAAATGATAAAAAAGTCTTGTTAGAAGGTGCTCAAGGAACTATGTTGGATATAGACCATGGCACTTATCCGTATGTTACAAGCTCTACAACCATAAGTGCTGGAGCTTGCAGTGGACTCGGACTGAATGCAAAAGATATCGGCAAAGTTACAGGTATTGCTAAAGCATATTGCACAAGAGTAGGAAATGGGCCTTTCCCAAGTGAAGATCTCGGAGCAGATGGCGAATTATTGCGCACGAGAGGTCAAGAGTTTGGTACAACTACTGGCAGACCTCGCAGATGCGGATGGTTTGATGCTGTTGCTATGAGACATGCAGTCCGCATTAATGGTGTTGATGGTGTTGCATTAATGAAACTTGATGTTTTAGATGGATTTAGCGATGTAAAAGTTTGTACAGGCTATGAAGTAGACGGTAAAGTAATAGATTATGTACCATATGATCTAGATGATGCCAAACCAATATATACATCGTTTGCAGGATGGGATAAAACAGAAGGGATAAGATCTTTTGAAAACTTACCTGATACGGCAAAGGATTATATACTTGCACTTGAAGAGATGATAGGCACAAAAATAAGCATTATATCAACAGGTCCGGATAGAGACGATACTATTATTAGATAAAGGAGCAAAGCATGAGATTAAAACCAAACCAAACGAGATATGTTGCCACCAAGATAGGGATTGATTTGGCAAATGCCCCTTTTGTACGTATGCCAAAAGGCAAAGAAGCAGTCGTTGAGGCTTGCAAAGCTATTATTGATGCCAACTTGGAGCAAGAGAGAGCTCTTGATCAAAAAGTCAAAGAGTTGCTTGAAGACAACTTGGAACAAATAGAATTCCAACATGCAGACGAGAGACAACTGTTTTTTATGATCAAAAAGAAGATGGCTCCAGAGTTTGGCGTGATCATGAACTATGATGACAGATATAATGATCTAGCTCACAAGATATTAGACGAATTATATGAAAATTATTTGTTAGAATATGATGTTAATGAAAATCAGATAAAAAATATTATTTTCAAATCTTTCCGCTCTTTTGCAGATGCTTACGAAGAGATAGATGATATTGTATACAAAAAGATCAAACATATGAAAAAAGATATTGTTCCAGGGTCTCAAGATTATGAATTGCTATATGAGAGACTGTATCAAGAAGAGTTGATTAGACGAGGGATGCTATAATGAAAAAGATTTCAATTTATCTAGAAAATGGGTTGTTTTTTGAAGCCAAAAGCTTTGGAGCAGACGGTACAAGCGTAGGTGAAATCGTATTTAATACCTCTATGACCGGATATCAAGAGATTATCACAGATCCTAGCTACGCAGGACAATTCGTTACTTTTACTATGCCTGAGATTGGAAATGTAGGATGCAATTCACAAGACATGGAAAGCATCGGAGCATTTTGCAAAGGTATAATCGTCCGTAACTATCAAGCAAGACCGTCAAATTTTAGAAGCGAAGAGACACTTGATTCTCTGCTAAAACGTTTTGGGGTTTTGGGAATATGTGATGTAGACACAAGATATCTTACTAAGTTATTGCGTACAGAGGGTGCTATGATGATGATAGCTTCTACGCAGATTCATGACAAAGATGAGCTTGCAGCTATGCTAAAAAACTCTCCAAGAATAGAAGATGTAAACTATATAGAGCAAGTGAGTACAAAAACTTCTTATATTCATCCTCATAGCAGATATGATATATCATCTTTTGATTATGCCAAGCCTAATACTAGCAAAAAGATTATAGCACTTGATTTTGGGATCAAGAGAAATATTCTAAACGAACTTACAAATGCAGGTATGGAAGTAGAAGTAGTACCGAATGCTACTAGCGCACAAAGTATTATAGATAGATACAAAGCAAAAGAAATAAGCGGAGTCTTTCTATCAAATGGCCCAGGGGATCCGTTGATCTTAAAAGACGAACATGCAAAGATCAAAGAGCTTCTTGGTGCCAAAGTACCGATGTTTGGTATCTGTCTAGGTCATCAATTGCTTTCAATAGCACATGGTTATGATACATATAAACTCAAATTTGGACATCATGGCGGAAACCATCCTGTTCAAAACGTAGTCACGGGCGCAGTTGAGATAACTGCGCAAAACCACAACTATAATGTCCCTGATGAGATTGCTAGCATAGCAACTGTTACGCATACCAATCTTTTTGATGATACGATCGAGGGACTTAAATATAATGATTCTCCTACAATCTCTGTGCAGCATCATCCAGAGGCAAGCCCGGGACCACATGAGAGCAGTTTTATATTTGGCGAATTTTTTGATATGCTCGATTAGGGTTTGATTTTTGTATTGTAAAGAGGGGTAATATTTATGAGTATAGCAATTTTATTTGGCGGATCTAGCTTTGAGCATGAAATCAGTATTGTAAGTGCAATTACTATGCAAAAGGTATTCAAGAACACAACTCTTGTTAATATTTTTGTGAGTAGTGACAGAGAATTTTTTCTAATTGAAGCCAAAGATATGAAGTCAACTACATTTAGCTCCGGAAATTACAAAAAAAGTAAAAAACTACAGCTTCAAAAAGGCGGATTTGTAATTAGCGGAATGTTTGGAGACAAAAAAGTAGATGTCAATGCCGTATTAAATCTTGTGCATGGAAGGGACGGAGAAGACGGCAAGATTGCCGCGCTTATGGAATTTTACGGTGTGCCATACATCTCTCCAAGACTTGAAGCATGTGCAATGAGCTACAACAAGCTATACACCAAGTTTTTTGCCGCAAGCGTAGGGGTCAAGACACTGCCATATGAGCTTTTAAGCAAAACATCAGAACGAAAGATCTCTACTCCCTTACCTATAATAATCAAACCCGCACGGCTAGGAAGCAGCATTGGAGTTAGTGTAGTCAAAGATATCAGTGAACTGGAGTATGCTCTTGATGTAGCATTCGAATTTGATACCGATGTGCTCATTGAGCCGTTCATGGACGGTATTAAAGAGTACAATCAAGCAGGATGCTTGACTGATAAATGGGAACTCTCTATCATAGAAGAGCCGCACAAAGTTGAATTTTTGGATTTTGAGAAAAAATATATGGATTTTTCTAGGGACGGCAAGGTATCTTCCGCTGAAGTTTCTTTAGAAATTGAATCAGGTATTCAAAATAGCTTCAAAAAGATATATAATCCTCTTTTTAGAGGCAGTTTGATCAGATGTGATTTTTTTGTCCAAAATGGAGAAATCTACTTAAATGAGATAAATCCAATTCCTGGATCTATGGCAAATTATCTTTTTGAAGATTTTGAAAACATGATTGGCCGTTTAGTCAAAACACTTCACACAGAGTCAAATATAAAAGTTGATTACCAATATATACACTCCATACAAAGCGCCAAAGGCAAGGCATAAATTCAACGATACTATATCAAAAAATATTTTTGGTATAGTAAAGTCTTAATCAAATATTAAATATTTATACTATTTTTATTTCTTTCACAATTTAATCATATAAATCAAAAACTTTCAGATACTTTTACTCTTATTTGCTATTTTTAATTTTTTATCATACTATTTTAAAGAATATTTCTATCTTTTAATTCTTCACAAAGCCCCATGACGGCGCCGTTTGTGCTATATATATCTATTTAGTGTTAAAAATATGTTAAAAAAATATTCTTTATATACTGTATTTAAGTTTCATTTTTAAAAAAAAGTATTATAATTCTTATTGAGTGCTACGACTTCGGTTTTAGCATACAATTTTTACAAGGGGGTATTGCATGCAATCAAACGCTGCATTAGAATATGACTATTCTGTAGCAAAATTGTTTACTTATACAACAATTTTGTTTGGAATTTTAGGTATGCTGGTTGGTACGTTAATAGCGGCACAATTAGCTTTTCCTGAGCTCAACTATCTGATAGGTGAGTATGGTACTTTTTCAAGACTTAGACCACTCCATACCGATGTTATTATATACGGTTTTATGGTTAGTGGTATATGGGCTACTTTTTATTACGTAGGACAAAGAGTTTTAAAAGTTTCTATGGCCGAATCAAAATTTTTGATGTTCATAGGTAAATTTCATTTTTGGCTCTATTTCGTTGGTGCACTACTTGCAGCAGTATCTTTGCTTTTGGGTTATTCTCAATCAAAAGAGTATGCAGAGTTCGAATGGCCGATTGACATAGTTATCGTTATTATATGGGTACTTTGGGGTATTTCTCTATTTGGTATTATTGGAATTAGAAGAGAAAAATCTCTTTATATTTCTCTATGGTACTATATAGCTGCTTTCCTAGGTGTTGCTATGCTTTATCTATTCAACAATATGGCAGTTCCTACTTATTTTGCTAGTGGTGGTATCGGTAGTATTATGCATTCTGTTTCTATGTATTCAGGTACAAATGATGCCTTGGTACAATGGTGGTTTGGACACAATGCTGTTGCATTTGTTTTCACGGTTGCTATTATTGCGCAAATCTATTACTTCTTGCCAAAAGAGTCAGGTCAAGCGATCTATTCATATAAATTGTCACTTCTTTCTTTCTGGGGCTTGATGTTTGTTTATCTATGGGCTGGATCACACCACCTTGTTTGGTCAACAGTTCCGGATTGGATGCAAACTATGGGTACTGTGTTCTCAGTTGTTCTAATCTTACCTTCATGGGGATCAGCTATTAATATGCTTCTTACTATGAAAGGTGAGTGGAATCAGCTTACTGAAAACCCACTTATCAAATTGATGGTACTAGCATCTACATTCTATATGCTTTCAACTATCGAAGGTCCAATTCAGTCAATCAAATCAGTAAATGCAATTGCACACTTTACAGATTGGATTCCTGGACACGTTCATGATGGCGTACTTGGCTGGGTTGGATTTATGACTATGGCAGCTCTATATCATATGGCTCCTAGAATATTCAAAAGAGAGATTTACTCTAAAAAACTTATTGAAACACAATTCTGGATTCAAACTACAGGTATCGTACTTTACTTCACATCTATGTGGATCGCAGGTATTACCCAAGGTATGATGTGGAGAGCAGTTGATGAATATGGTAATTTGATGTATAGCTTTATTGATACTGTAGCAATATTGCATCCGTACTATACAATCAGAACAGTTGCTGCTGTCTTGTATTTCACTGGATTCTTGATATTCTCATACAACATGATTAAAACCATGACTTCATCTAAAGAGATTTCACAAGAGCCAGCAAATAGAACGCCTATGGCAGCGTAAGGGGGAGGTATAAAATGTTTCATTGGTTAGAAAAAAATCCATTCTTCTTTGCAGTAGGAGTGTTTGTTGTTATCGCATTTGCAGGTCTTATAGAGATTTTGCCAAACTTTGCAGAAGCTTCTAGACCGGTTGCCGGTCTTAAACCGTATACAGTGCTTGAACTTGCAGGTAAAAATATTTACAAAAAAGACAACTGTATTGCATGTCATTCACAATTGATTCGTCCGTTCAAATCAGAGACTGACAGATATGGTCAATATTCACTTTCAGGTGAGTATGCATATGATAGACCATTCTTGTGGGGTTCAAAAAGAACTGGGCCTGATTTGCACCGTGTAGGAAACTATCGTACAACTGATTGGCATGAAAATCATATGATGGATCCAAAATCTGTTGTGCCTCAATCTATTATGCCGGCATACAAACATATGTTTACAAACTTAGCTGATATTGATACAGCGTATGCTGAAGCAGTAACCGTTAAAGCAGTATTTGCTAC
>Ga0265295_1003906_pt1 | contig 20854 bp, 18 predicted proteins | sample Munlansysbiofilm_FD_192503 | JGI IMG/M metagenome (GOLD analysis project Ga0265295, IMG submission 192503) | Leachate microbial communities from a municipal landfill in Southern Ontario, Canada - Methane capture system biofilm | ecosystem: Engineered > Solid waste > Landfill > Unclassified ... | reverse complement strand
GTACCAGACCGAGCCGGCCGCCGGAGCCTTGAGCCCGATCAGATGGCGCATGAGGGTGGATTTGCCGCAGCCCGAGCCGCCCATGATGACGAAGATGTCGCCATGAGCCACGGTGAAGCTGAGGTCGCGCTGCAGCACGAAGCTGCCGTAGGCCATGGTCAGGTCCTGGACGCGGATCGCCGGGCGGGTTTCCATGGTGGTTTCAGCGATAGAGCAGGTAGGTGATGAACGAGTCGGAGACCACGATCAGGACGATGGAGGTGACCACCGCCGAGGTGGTGGCCTCGCCCACGGCCAGGGCGCTGCGGCCGCACTGCATGCCGCGCAGGCAACCGGCGAAGCCGATGAGCACGCCGAACACCGAGCTTTTCAACAGTCCCTCACCCACCTGGCTCAGCTGGATGGTCTTGCGGGTCTGCTCCAGGTACTCGACCAGCGACAGGTCGAGCATGGTCACGCCAATGAGCGAGCCGCCGAGGATGCCCAGCACGTCCGCGTAGATGCACAGCAGCGGCAGCATGAGCATGAGCGCCAGCATGCGCGGCAGGACGAGAAAGCCCACCGGCGAGATGCCCATGGTGCGCAGGGCGTCGATCTCCTCGTTGACCTGCATGGTGCCGAGCTGGGCCGCGTAGGAGGCGCCGATGCGCCCGGCGACGATCACCCCGCTCATCAGCGCGCCCATCTCCAGGACCATGCCCAGGCCGACCAGGTTGGCCACGTAGATCTGCGCCCCGAACATCTGCAGCTGCACCGCGCCGACAAAGGAGAGAATCACCCCGACGAGCGCGGCGATGAGCGAGACGATGGGCAGGGACTCGGCCCCGCAGGTCTGCACGAAGGCGAAGAAATCGCGGCCGCGGAAGGGCGCCCGGCCGGTGAGCAGGCGGAGCAGCTGGTGGATGATTTCCCCGGTGAAGGTGCGCACCGCGCGGCTCTCGTCGACAAGCCGCAGGGCGCGCCGGCCGGTGCGTTCCACCAGCGAGGACCGCTCCGGGGTGTTGTCGGCCGTATGCTCGGGCACCGCCTCGGCCAGTGCCAGCAGGCGCTGCACACCGGCGGGCAGGCCGTCGAGGCGCACCTCGATGCCCTGCTGGCGGGCCGCGGCGAGGACCGGCCGGAGGAAGATGAGCAGCCGGGTGTCCCACGCCTCCAACTCGTCGGCGGCAAAGCGCAGCTGACGGACCTCGGGCGCAAGCGCATCCAGCAGCCCGTCCGGCCCGGGCGGGTCGGCGTGCAGGTGCCAGCTGCCGCCGAGGCGGACGAGCAGCGCTTCGGGCTGGGTGTGATCGAGGGTGAACACAGGCTGCTGCATCGATCCGTGGGCGGCTGAAGGTGCGGGGGTGGGTACCGCGGTGCCGGTCAGGGGTTCCGTCAGGGATGATAGGGCATCGGCGGGCGCCGCACAACAGGAAACCTCGGGGGCGCGGCGGGGGAGGGTGGGACGCCGTCAACGGCTGACGGCGTCCCGGTCGTGGTTCAGTCCACGGCGTAGAAGTATTCCTTCTCCGCGCCGCACTTGGGGCAGACCCAGCTGTCGGGCAGGTCGGCGAAGGCGGTGCCGGGGTTGACGCCGTTGTCCACGTCGCCTTCCGCGGGATCGTAGATGTAGCCGCAGGGGCATTCCATTTTCTGCATGTGCGTTCTCCTTGTGCTTGGGGTGAGGAAGGTCGGGCTGCACCGGCGGGCGCCGGGGCCGTTTCGTGCCGATGAGCGTTCGCTACTGTAGCTTCTTTCCCCGCGGGGGACAAGGAAAAGGCATGCGCAGCGGCAACGATTCCCAGTCCCGATGAGCGGAGGCGACCAGTCGCCGGCCGGGCCGCCGCAGACCCGCGGGGGCGGCCCGGTGCCGGTCGGTCGCGCGGTAAATGGCCGAGCGATGAATTTGAACTTGACAGGCAGCCGGGCAATAGAGTTAAATTGACCGTTCTGCGAAGAATATTTCCTTTGGTGATTTCAGATTTGAGGAGAGCGAGGAGGAGTCGCATGTATGCAATAGTTCGGACCGGCGGAAAACAGTATCAGGTCGAGGCCGGCGATACGCTTCGTGTCGAGAAGCTGCAGGGCGAGGTCGGCGACACGGTGGAGTTGGATGACGTCCTGCTCGTGGTCGACGGTGAAAGCGTGAAGATCGGTCAGCCCGTGGTCGAGGGCGCCAAGGTGGTGGCCAAGGTCGTCGAGCAGGGGCGCCACAAGAAAATCATCGTCTTCAAGAAGAAACGGCGGCAGGGCTACCAGGTGAAGAAAGGACATCGCCAGATGTACACCGCCCTCAAGATCGAGACGATTTCCGCTTAACCAGTAACAGCAGATCCGGAGAACACACCATGGCACACAAAAAAGCAGGCGGCAGTTCGCGCAACGGCCGCGACAGTGCGGGCCAGCGGCGCGGCATCAAGCGGTTCGGCGGTCAGACCGTCCGGGCCGGCTCCATCCTGGTGCGCCAGCTGGGCACGGTCATCCACCCCGGAACCAACGTCGGCTGCGGTCGGGACTACACCCTGTTCGCGAAGATCGACGGCACGGTCCAGTACGAGGATTTCGGCAAGGACCGCAAGCGGGTGTCCGTGTACCCCATCGACTGAGTTGCAAGCCTCCGCGCCCCGGCGCGGGGGCGGGCGCGCGGCCCGGCGCCGCCCGCCGACCCTGTTGGCGACCCGGCATCAATGGCCATTGATGCCGGGTTTTTTTGTTACGGCAACGCGTATCTGTATGGGAATCTATGGGATTTGTCGACGAGGCCAAGTTTTTTGTGAAAGCCGGTGACGGCGGTAACGGCTGCGTCAGTTTCCGGCGGGAAAAATTTGTGCCCAGGGGCGGGCCCAACGGCGGCGATGGCGGCAAGGGCGGTGACGTCTTTTTGGTGGCCGACCGCAACCTGCGCTCGCTCATCGATTTCCGCTACCGTTCCCACTTCAGGGCGGACAACGGCATCGGCGGCCAGGGCAGCGACAAGCACGGCCGGGGCGGCAAGGACAGCGTCATCCGCGTGCCGCTCGGCTCGGTCATCAAGGATGCGGAAAGCGGCGCCGTGCTCGCCGACCTGACCGAGCCCGAACAGACCTTTCTCGCCGCCGAGGGCGGCCGCGGCGGGCTGGGCAATGCCCGCTTCGCCACCTCCACCAACCGGGCGCCGCGCAAGGCCACCCCCGGTCAGCCGGGCGAGGAGCGCTGGCTGGTGATCGAGCTGAAACTGCTCGCCGACGTCGGCCTGATCGGTCTGCCCAACGCCGGCAAATCCACCCTGCTGTCCCGCTTGTCCGCGGCCAACCCCAAGATCGCCAGCTACCCGTTCACCACCCTGGAACCCCAACTCGGGGTACTCCAGTTCCCCTACACCGACCCCTGCATCATCGCCGACATCCCCGGGCTCATCGAGGGGGCGCACCAGGGCGTGGGCCTGGGGCACCAGTTCCTCCGCCACATCGAGCGGACCGCGGTCCTGCTGCACCTCATCGACGCCTCCGCCGAGGGCGACCAGCCGCTGGAGGACTACCAGGTGCTGGCCCGGGAACTGGCTGCCTACAACCGGGAACTGCTCGACCGCCGCCACCTGCTCGTGCTCAACAAGATCGACCTGATCGACGAAGAACGGCTGGCGCAACTCGTCGACCGGTTCGCGGCCACCGGTCAGGAACTGCTGGCCATTTCCGCCGAGACCGGCGAGGGGCTGGAGGCACTCAAGGAGTGGATCGGCGCAATCATGGAAGCCGTCCGGGCGGAGGGAGGCGATGACCTTTCAGGTGAGTAGGGAAGACGGCCTGTTCCATCGGCAGACCCTGTTCGACCAGGCCCGGCGGGTGGTGATCAAGGTGGGCAGTGCCGTGCTCACCGGCGACAACGGCCTGCTGCCGGAGATCATCGACAACATCGCCCGCCAGGTGAGCTTTCTCCAGTCCACCGGCCGCGAGGTGATCCTGGTCACCTCCGGGGCGGTGGCCGCGGGCCGCCGTCGCCTGGGCGTGGTCAAGACCGCCCACGAAGAACTGCGGGTCAAGCAGGCGCTGGCCGCCACCGGCCAGGGGCTGCTCATGCAGGCCTACGAGCAGGCCTTTACTGAGCGCTCGCAGCCGGTCGCCCAGGTACTCCTCACCCATGCGGACCTCTCCCACCGCGGCCGCTACCTGAACGTGCGCAACACCATCCTCACCCTGTTCGAGTTCGGGGTGGTGCCGATCATCAACGAGAACGACACGGTCTCGGCCGAAGAGCTGCGCTTCTCGGACAACGACACCCTGGGCGCGCTCATCGCCAACATGATCGGCGCCGACATGTTCATTATCCTCACCGATGTGGACTGCCTGTACACCGGCCATCCCACCGAGGACCCGGAGGCCCGACCGGTGTACACGGTGGCCGCCATCACCAAAGACATCGAGCGCATGGCCGGCCACTCGGGCAGCCAGCTCGGCACCGGCGGCATGATGGCCAAGATCCGCGCTGCACAGATGGTCGCGGCCTGCGGCGGCAGCAGTTTCATCGGCCCGGGCCGGCACCCGGAGATCCTCCAGGCCCTGTTCAGCGGCGAGCTGATCGGCACCTTTTTCCTGCCCGGCAAGGGCCGCATCAACCGGCGCAAACACTGGATCGCCTACGTGCTCCGGCCGCAGGGCTTTCTCGTGGTCGACGACGGCGCCCGCCGCGCCCTGGTGGAACACGGCCGCAGCCTGCTGCCCTCGGGCGTGGTCGAGGTGCGCGGCAGCTTTGCCATCGGCGCGCCGGTCCACTGCCTGGATGGCGACGGCCGGGTGATCGCCGCCGGCCTGAGCAACTACGCCTCGGCCGACATCGAGCGCATCAGGGGCCGCCGCACCGGTGAGATCGCCGCCATCCTCGGCTGCAAGGACAGCGACGAGATCATCCACCGCGACAACCTGGTGATCATGGGCCGGGACGTGCAGGAGTAAACCACCGCTTTACAACCGGAGCGCATCCCGGCATAGTGGCCACAGGCCGGCAGGCCGTGCCCCCGCGCCGGCCGGGACGAGCTGACAACCACCCCGCAGGAGAGAGCAGATGGAACGCGCACAGATAGAATCGATCATTCTCGACATGGCCACCAAAGCCAGGAGAGCGGCCCGGGTCATCGGCGCCCTGCCGACCGCGGTGAAGAACCGCATCCTGCTCGACGTGGGCGAGGCCCTGCTGGCCCGCAAGGATTTCCTGCTGGCCGAAAACGAAAAAGATCTGATCGAGGCCGACGCGCGCGGCATCACCCCGGCCATGCGCAACCGGCTGCAGATCGGCCCGCAGGGCATCGAGGACATGGTCCGCGGCCTGCGCGAGGTGGCCGCCCTGGAGGACCCGGTGGGCGAGGTCAACGAGATGAGCCGCCGCCCCAGCGGCATCACCGTCGGCCGCATGCGGGTGCCGCTGGGCGTGGTCTGCATGATCTACGAGTCCCGGCCGAACGTGACCATCGATGCCGCCGCCCTCTGCGTCAAGGCCGGCAACGCGGTCATCCTGCGCGGCGGCTCCGAGGCGATCCGCTCCAACCTGGCCCTGGCCGGGGTGCTGCAGGAGGTGCTGGCCCGCCACCAGGTGGATCCGGCCATTGTCCAGGTGCTGTCGTTCACCGACCGGGAGGGCATCGACGTGCTCCTGCAGCAGGAGGAATGCATCGACCTGGTCATCCCCCGTGGCGGCGAGGGGCTGATCCGCGCGGTCACGGAGAAATCCCGCATCCCGGTGCTCAAGCACTACAAGGGCGTGTGCCACGCTTACGTCGACGAGGACGCCGACCTGGACATGGCGGTGCGCATCGTCCTCAACGCCAAGGTGCAGCGGCCGGGCGTGTGCAACGCCCTGGAAGGGCTGCTGGTGCACCGCGCCATTGCCGGCGCCTTTCTGCCGCAGGTGGTCGCGGCGCTCAAACAGGAAGGCGTGCGCCTGCTCGGCTGTGCGAGCAGCCGGGTGCTCGCGGAAGGGATCGAACCGGCTGCGGAGAGCGACTGGGGAACGGAATTTCTTGACCTGGCCCTGGTCGTGCGGGTGGTGGCCGACCTGGACGAGGCCATGGACTACATCGACCGCTACGGCTCGCGCCACACGGAAATCATCCTCACCAACTCCTATGCGCGCAGCCAGCGCTTCCTGCGCGAGGTCGACGCCTCGGCAGTGATGGTCAACGCCTCGACCCGTTTCAACGATGGCGGCCAGTTCGGCCTGGGCGCGGAGATCGGCATCTCCACCACCAAGCTGCACGCCTACGGCCCCATGGGGCTCAAGGAACTGACCACCCGCAAGTTCATCGTCTTCGGCGCCGGGGAGACCCGCGCCTGACCGGTGGACGCGCCCGGTCCTCCCCAGAGTATCGGCCTGTTCGGCGGCACCTTCGACCCGGTGCACACGGGGCACCTGGCGCTCGCCGCCCACGTGCTCGACCGCTGCCGGCTCGACCGCCTGCTGTTCATCCCCGCGCCCGAGCCACCCCACAAGCGCCGGCCCGAGGCCTCGTTTGCCCACCGCACGGCCATGCTCGAGGCCGCCCTGGCCGACTGCCCGCAGCACCGGCGCATGGCCGTGTCGCTCATCGAGGCCGACCTGCCCACCCCCTCCTACACCATCCGCACGGTGGAGGCGCTCATGGCGCACCACGGCCGCAACCGCTATTTCCTGGTCATCGGCGCGGATTCGCTGCGCGACCTGCCGCAGTGGCACCGGGGCCGGGAACTGCTCGCCCGGGTCAACCTGGTCGTGGTGCGTCGCGATGGGACCGGGCCGGGCGATCCGGGCCGCATCCTCGCCGAACTCGGCTCCGGCTTCGTGCCCGGGACCGGGCCGCACACCTGGCGCGGCCCCACCGGCACCACCCTCACCTACCTGGACGACGTGGACTTCCCGGTCTCCTCCTCGGCCATCCGCGCCCAGTTGCGCCGGGGTGAGACCCCGGCCATGCTGCCGGCCGCGGTGTTCGCCCACATCCAGGCCCACCGCCTCTACGGCTGGCGGCCGCGGCCATGAACTACCTCGCCGACCTGCACGTCCATTCGCACTACTCGCGGGCCACGAGCAAGGCCAGCCACCTGCACGGCCTGGCCGCCTGGGCCGCAATCAAGGGGATCGCGGTGGTGGCCACCGGCGACTGCACCCACCCGGGCTGGTTCGCCCACCTGCACGAACACCTCGAACCGGCCGAGCCCGGCTTCTTCCGCCTGCGACCGGACGAGTCCATCGACTGGCCGAGCCTGGTGCCCGAGGGCATCCGGCCGGCGGCCAGGCCCGCGGACATCCGTTTTGTCCTCTCGGCCGAGATCAGCTCCATCTACAAGCGCGGCGGCCGGGTGCGCAAGGTCCACAACCTGCTCTACCTGCCGGATCTCGACGCGGTGCGCCGGATCAACGCCAAGCTCGCCACGCTGGGCAACATCGCCTCGGACGGCCGGCCCATCCTCGGGCTGGATTCCCGTGACCTGGTCGAGATCCTGCTCGACCGGGCGCCCGAGGGGTTCTTCGTTCCGGCCCACATCTGGACCCCCTGGTTTTCGCTGTTCGGCTCCAAATCCGGCTTCGACACTGTCGAGGAGTGTTTCGGCGACCTGAGCGACCACATCTTTGCCCTGGAGACCGGCCTCTCCTCGGACCCGGAGATGAACCGGCTCATCTCCGCCCTGGACCGCTTCACCCTCATCTCCAACTCCGACTGCCACTCGCCGGGCAAGCTCGGCCGCGAGGCCAACCTGTTCAGTACCGGCTTTGACTTTTTCAGTCTGCGTGAGGCGATCCGCACCCCGCAGGACGCGGCCGGCAACCAGCGGTTCACGGCCACGGTCGAGTTTTACCCGGAAGAGGGCAAGTATCACTGCGACGGTCACCGCAAGTGCGGCGTCTGCCTGGAGCCGGCCCAAACCCGCGAACAGGGGGGGATCTGCCCGCACTGCGGCCGGCCGCTGACCATCGGCGTGCTCCACCGGGTGATGGAGCTGGCCGACCGACCGCAGGCCGTGCACCCGCCCGGTGCGCCGGCGGTGCACAGCCTCATCCCGCTCCTGGAGATCACCGCCGAACTGCTCGGCTGCGGCCCGTCGAGCCGCAAGGCCACGGCCGGCTACGTGCGCCTGGTCAACGCCTTCGGCTCCGAGTTCGGCCTGCTCCTCGACACCCCGGTGGATGATATCCGGGCGCGCGGCTTTACCCTGGTGGCCGAGGCGATCGAGCGGCTGCGCGCCGACCGGGTGATCCGCCGGCCCGGCTACGACGGCGAATTCGGAGTGATCAGGGTGTTTGCCGAGGGCGAGCGCGCCGCCCTGTGCGGCCAGGGACAGCTGTTCGCACCGGCCGCGGAGACCGCGAAGACCGCCGGCAAACGACAACGCATCGGCCTGGCCGGCGCCCGGGCGGCGGTGGAGGCCGCGCCGGTGGAGCGGACGCTCAATGCCGAGCAGCAGCGGGCGGTCGCCAGCACGGCCGCGCGCATCCTCGTCCAGGCCGGACCCGGGACCGGCAAGACCCACACCCTGGTCAGCCGGGTAGAGCGGCTGGCCGCGGTGGCGGACCGGCCCTGCACGGTGATCACCTTTACCAACAAGGCGGCGGCTGAGGTGCGCGCGCGGCTGCAGGGTGTGGCCGGTGCCGGCCGGGTCAGGGTGGCCACCTTCCACGGCTACTGCCTGGCCCAACTGCGCCGGGATAGCCCGGGCCTGCGCGTGGCCGGGCCGGAGGAGCGCGCCGGCCTGCTCGACGAGCTGTTTCCCGATCACTCCGCCCGCGAGCGGGACGAGCTTGCCGTTGCCCTCAGCCGGGCCTTCCGCGCCGGCGCCGCGCCGGCGGATCCGCCCGCACTGGCCCGGTACACCGAGCTGCTCGCCGAACGGGCGCAGATCGACCTCGAGGCGGTGGTGGGGCGCACGGTGCAGATCCTGGAACAGGGCGGACCCGCGGCCGAGGCCATGCGCAGGGCCACCGGCCACCTGTTCGTGGACGAGTTCCAGGACGTGAACCAGGCCCAGTACCGGCTGGTGGCGCTCCTGGCCGCCACCTCCACGGTGTTCGCCATCGGCGACCCGGACCAGGCCATCTACGGCTTCCGCGGCTCGGACCCGCGCTGGTTTGCCGCCTTTGTCGACCAGTTCGCCCCCGAGACCCACCAGCTGGTGCGCAACTACCGCAGCGGTACAGCCATCGTTGCCGCGGCCGGGGCGGTGATCGCCCGAAACCCGCACCCCCGGCCGATGGCGCCCATGCGGGCGGAGAGCGCCCGGCCGGGCGTGATCCACGTGCAGCGCTGCGCCAGCCCCGAGCACGAGGCCGCGTGGATCGCCGACCAGATCGAGGCCCAGCTGGGCGGCATCTCGCACCGCAGCCTGGAACGACTCGACCAGGGGTCCACGGCCCGGGTCTCGTTTGCCGACATCGGCGTGCTCTACCGTACCGCGCGCCAGGCCGAAACCATTGCCGCCGCCCTCGCCGGCCGCTCCATCCCGTTTCAGCTGGTGGACCTGGAGGCCTACTACACCCGCGGCGACTGCCGGCCGCTCTACCTGTGGCTGCTGCTGCTCGCCGGCCTGGCCAGCGACGACGAGCAGCTGGCCCTGCTTGGCCGCTGTGCCGGGGTCGGCCGCCACTCCCTGCGACTCATCCGCCGGCGGCTGCGGGCGATCCCGCCGGCCGCGGCCAGCCCCTTTGTCGGTGATCGGCTCGGCCCGGCGGACGGCCCGGCGGGCGCGGCCCTGCACCGGTTCCGCAGCCTCTACGACCGGCTGCGCGCCCTGGCCGCGGACCAGCCGGTGGAGCAGGTGCTGCTGGCGCTCGCCCACGAGTACCACCTCGACCCGCAGCAGCCGGACCTGGTCCGCCTTCGCCAGCTGTCCCTCACCTTTGGCGTGGATCTGCCCGCCTGCGCCGCCCACCTGCAGACCTTCAGTGACTCGGTCCTCTATGATGCGCGCGCCGAGGCGGTGACCCTGTCCACCCTGCACGCGGCCAAGGGGCTCGAGTTCCCGGTGGTGTGCATCGCCGGAGCGGAGGCGGGGCTGCTGCCGCTCGCCCCGCGCCAGCCGCTCACCGCCGAGGCCGAGCGCGCCCACCTGGAGGAGGAGCGCCGCCTCTTCTACGTGGGCCTGACCCGGGCGATCGCCACCCTCTGCGTGAGCTGGGCGGCCAGCTGCGCCGTCCCGGGCGAGCCGATGGCCGAGCGGCAGCCGTCGCCCTTTCTCGCCGACATTCCGGCGCATCTGCTCACGGCCGCGCCCCGCTTTGCCGCGGCCAAAGCACGGCCGGTTCGGCGCCAGCTGTCCCTGTTCCCCGGCCATGACTGACCGGCTTGCGATGCAGGCGCGCCTCGAGGAACTGGAGGCGCGGATCCGCCGGCTGGAGGCGGAAAACCGCGAGCTGCGCACCAGGGCGCAGCGGGCCGATTCGGCCAGCCAGGCCAAGTCGGATTTCCTCGCCATGATCAGCCACGAGATCCGCACGCCCATGAACGGCGTCATCGGCATCAGCGAACTCCTGCTCGACACCGAGCTGCAGCCGCGCCAGCGCCATTTCGCCCAGCTCATCCGCACCTCCGCCGCCAGCCTGCTCACCCTGATCAACAACCTGCTCGATTTCAGCAAGATCGAGGCGGAGAAGATGACCCTGGAGGTGGAGGCGTTCGACCTGGCGGCCCTGCTCGACCAGCTGGTGGCGTTGTACCAGGTGACCGGCCGGAGCAAGGACCTGGCGGTGAGCGGGGTGATCGACCCGGCGGTGCGGCGCACCTGGCTGGGCGATGGCCAGCGGCTGCGCCAGGTGCTCGTCAACCTGCTCGGCAATGCCGTCAAGTTCACCGAACAGGGGGCCATCGTCCTGCGGGTGGAGCGCGAGGCGGGGGGCACGGCCGGTCCGGAGCGGATCCGCTTTGCGGTGGAGGACACCGGCGTGGGCATTGCCGGCGAGGCGATGGGCAAGCTCTTTCTGCCCTTTTCCCAGGTGGACAGCTCGTCCACCCGGCGCTACGGCGGCAGCGGCCTGGGGCTTTCGATCTGCGCAAAGCTCATCCAGCTGATGGGCGGCACCTACGGGGTGGAGTCGCAGCCCGGCGAGGGCTCGGTGTTCTGGTTTACCCTGGACCTCGCCCCGGCCGGACCGGACCGGGCGGAGGAGGCGGCGGTGCTGCCGGCCGGACCGGTGGCCCAGGCGGTGCCCGTCGCCCCGCCCGTCGAACCGGTGGCCCCGGCCGTGCCACCCGTCGCCGGGGCCGCGGTGCGGCTGCTCATCGTCGACGATGACGCAACCAACCGGGTGGTGCTGGCCGAAACCTTCCGTAACGCCAGGGCCGAGATCGTCACGGCCGGCAACGGCCGCCAGGCGGTGGAGGCCTGCCGCGCCGGCCGTTTCGACCTGGTCTTCATGGACTGCCAGATGCCCGAGATGGACGGTTTCGAGGCCACCCGCACCATCCTCGCGGATTGTGCGGCCAGGCGGCAGAGCGCGCCGGTGATCATCGCCCTGACCGCCGACGCCACCGAGACCGGCCGGAACCGCTGCCTGGACACGGGCATGGTCGATCACCTGGTCAAACCACTGGATTTCGAACAGTTGCGCCGCGTGCTCGACCAGTGGCTGCCGGAACTGGGCGGCTCGGTCACCCCGAAAACCGGCCCCGGCCTGACCGTAGGACCACAACCGGCGGCCGGCGACCATGCCCGGGTGATCAACATTGCGGTGCTCGAGCGGCTCCGCGAGCACGTCGGCGACATCCGCCCGGCGGTGGATATCTTCCTGCGCTCGCTCGACATCCGCATCAACGACCTGCACCGGGCCCTGGAGCGAGGGGACGCCGAGGCTGTCGGCAAGGTGGCGCACACCATGAAGGGCAGCAGCAGCCAGTTCGGCGCCGAGGTGCTGACCCGGCTCTGCCTGCAGGCCGAGCGCATGGGCAAGAGCGGCACGATCCGCCAACCCGAACGCCTGTACGCGGCCATTGTCGAGGCCGCGGCCAATGTGCGCCGGTTTTTGTCGGAACGCCTTGATTAATGCGTCCGGTCCCCTACAATGAACAAAAGCCGTTTGTCCGGCGACCGCGGCCCGAACCGGCCGCGCCTCCCATCCTCCACTGATCCGGCGCCATGACCGTTTCCCTGTTCTCCGGGATCATCCCGGCCATCCTGATCGTCGACGACGACGAGGTCATGCGCATGCTCCTGCGCCAGTTCCTCGAGGGCGAGGGCTACGCGGTCACCGAGGCCGAGGACGGCCAGGCGGCCCTGGAGCGGCTGGCCGAGCGTTCGTACGACCTGGTCATCCTCGACATCGCCATGCCCGGCATCGACGGGCCGGGCGTGTGCGCGCACATCTGCTCGTCCATGGTGGACGCGCCGCCGGTGCTCATGGTCACCGCCCTGGACGACGAAAAGAGCATCGAGCGCTCCTACTACGCCGGCGCGGTGGACTACATCCGCAAGCCGTTGCGCTGGCCGGTGCTGAAAAACCGCATCCGCTATATTCTCGGCGCCCGGCGGGCCAAGCAGGAACTCGAACTGCTCTCGAAGAACTACGAGATGATCCTCGACGCCGCGGCCAACGGCATCTGCGGGGTGGATGAGCAGGGGCGGATCAGCTACATCAATCCGGCGGCCCTGAAGATGCTGGGGTACACCAACGACGAGGTGCGGGGGCGCAGCTACCGCGAGGTGTTTCGCCTGTCCCTGCCCGGGAGCGACACCTTCACCGAGGACTGCTGCCCTTTTTTCACCGAGGGCAGGGAAAACCTGGTCGCCCGGTTCGACGAGGCGCGCATGCAGCGCCAGGACGGCACCATCTTTCCGGTGGACTTCCGCTCCACGCCGATCCGCCAGGGGGGATGGCTGGGTGGCGGGGTGCTCGTCTTCCAGGACGTGACCGAGCGCCAGGAGGCGGCGGAACTCATCCGCTACATGGCCAACCACGACCCGCTCACCAACCTGCCCAACCGCAACTACTTCCGCCGCCGCCTGCCCCAGGCCATCTCGCTGGCCAAGCGCCACGGCCGCATCCTCTGCCTGCTGTTCATCGACCTGGACCGGTTCAAGCCGATCAACGACCAGTTCGGCCACGGGGTGGGCGACATCGTGCTCATGCAGGTGGCCGAGCGGCTGCGCCACAGCCTGCGCACCTCCGACTCGGTCTGCCGGCTGGGCGGCGACGAGTTCGTCATCCTCCTGGAAAGCACGGACACCATCGACGGCGCCACCCTGGTCGCGCAGAAGGCCATCGATTCACTCAACGAACCCATCGAGGCGGGCGACCACGTCTGCTTCATCGGTGCCAGCATCGGCATCTCGGTCTATCCCCAGGACTGCCGGGACGCCGAGACCATGCTCCGTCACGCCGACATCGCCATGTACGAGGCCAAGAAAAAAGGCCGCAACTGCTGGCACCTCCACGACGCCGGGGCGGCTACTGGCCCTGGGCGATCGTCCGGATGATATCGGACTTGCCGATCACCCCCACCAGTTCGTCCGCGCGCATCACCGGCAGGGTGTGCACCTTCTTTTCCGCCATGAGCGTCGCCAGTTCCTCCAGGCCGGTTTCCGGGCTGACACTGACCAGGTCGTGCGAGCAGATGTCGCCGACCCGGGCGCCGGCGATCTTTTTCAGTTCCTTTTCCGTTTTCCCCGGACTTTCCAGAAAGATAAAGGCATCGAGGATGGCCACCGCGGTGGGCAGGTGAACCTTCTTGTTCTGAAAGATGAGGTCGCTTTCCGTGACCACGCCGATCACCCGGCCGGCCGCATCGACCACCGGTGCGCCGCTGATGTTTTTGGTGAGAAAAAGCGTCGCCAGTTCGCGGACGGTGGCGTCCTCGCCAACCGTGATCACTTCACGGGTCATGATGTCCTGGGCTGTGAGCATGGGATCTCCTGTGCTGGTGTTGAAAGGGTGCAGTGGCCGATGACCTCGGGCAGCATCCGGGCCACCTCGGAGGCGGTGTAGCCGAAGGGGCGGGTGCGGGCGATGCGGTCCGCGGCCAGGCCGTGCAGGTACACGCCCAGGCAGGCCCCGTTCCAGGGCGAATACCCCTGGGCGAGCAGGCCGCCGATGACACCGGAAAGCACGTCGCCCATGCCGCCGGTGCCCATGCCCGGGTTGCCGCTGGTGTTGATCGCCCACCCCCCCTGAACCGAGGCGACCACTGTGCCGGCACCCTTGAGCACGGTGACGAGCGGCGGCAGCCCCTCTCCGGCCAGGTCGTTGAGCCACTGGGCCGCGGCCAGCCGATCGGCCTGGACCGCGGCCACGCTCGTGCCGAGCATCCGCGCCATCTCGCCCGGATGGGGGGTGAAGACGCGCGGCCCGGCCGGGCGGCGGATCGCCTCCGGTCGGGCGGCAAGGATATTGAGGGCGTCGGCGTCCACCACCTGGGGCAGCGGGTTTTCCGTATACAGGCGGACCACCAGCTCGGCCGTGGCCGGCTCCGTGCCCAGGCCGGGACCGAGCACCAGGCAGTGCTTGGACTCGGCGGCGGCTGTGATCAGGTCGTAATCCTCCACCGACAGCCAGCGGTGCGAGGCGGGCAGGGCGATGGACATGGTCTCGGCGCTGGCCGCCTCGAAGACCGGGTTCAGGTCGCCGGGCACGGCGAAACTCACCAGGCCGGTGCCGCAGCGCAGGGCCCCCTGGCCGCAGAGCAGGGCCGCGCCGGTCTTGCCCTCGGAGCCGGCGACAATGAGCAGGTGGCCGTTGGTGCCCTTGTGCACGTCCTTGCGGCGCGGGTCGAGCAGGTCGGCCGTGGTGTGGTCGAGAATCGAGCCGCGCAGGCCGGCGCGGGCCACCAACTTGGCCGGGATGCCGATGTCGACCCGTTCCACCCGGCCGACCAGGGGACCGCCATGGTGGTAGTGGCCGGGTTTGGGCTGACCGTAGGTCACGCTCAGGTCGGCCTGCACCGCAGTGCCGAGCACCGCGCCGGTATCGCTGTGGAGGCCCGAGGGCAGGTCCACCGCCACCACCGGCAGGCTGTTGGTCGTGCGCAGGCTGTTCAGGCAGTTGATGGCGTCCTGGAAATGGCCCTCCACCGGCCGGGCCAGGCCGGTGCCGAAGATGGCGTCCACCAGGCAGTGCACCGGGTGCATGCGGTTGAGGGTGAGCACCGTGTCGAGCAGGGCGGGTATCTTTCCCGGCTGGTCGAACACCTGGCAGGGCAGGCGGAGCTTGCTGGCGATGGCGAAGTTGCGGGCCGCATCGCCCTGCAGGGTTTCCGGGCTGACCAGCAGGAAGATGAAGGGATAGGCGCCCAGGCCATGCACCGTGCGGGCGATGACCAGGCCGTCACCGCCGTTGTTGCCCGGGCCGGCGAACACACACACGGTCCGGCCGGCCACCGGGCCGAAGACCCGCTGCATCAGGTCCACCGTGGCGCGGCCGGCGCTTTCCATGAGCACCATTCCGGGCAGGCCGATCTCCTCGATGGTCTGCCGGTCGAGTTCGCGCATCTGCGCGGCGCTGGTCAGTTGCATGGGCAAGGCGCCTCCGGGGTGGGAACGGGTTGCGGTTGCCGCTCCCCTGAAGCCGGCCGCCGCGTCTGTGGGTGGATCAGGGTGGAGCGGCCGGCAACCGTGGACAGCCACGGTCGTCCATCCGGCGGCCGGATCAGCCGTCGGCCGGGTCGGACTCCTGCCGCTCCTGCTCGTCGACCAGGGTCCGGCAGAACGGGCAGGGTTTGAAGCCCGCCTCCCGGGCGACCTGCACGTCCTTGAACTCGATGCGGCACTGCGGGCAGTCGTACTGTTCGCAGCCCGGCAGGTGGAACAGGCCGCTGGCGCTGTCGGCGTGGATGCGCAGGTGCGGTGACCGGCCCGGGGGTTCGGCGCGCCGCCGCACCGGTCGCCAGCGGGCGACCACCGCACCCAGGCGGGCGAGCACGCGGTCCAGGGCCGGACGCACCCTGCGCTCCCACACCGGCCGCAGGCTGCGGTCGAAGAGGGTGACGGCCAGCCGCTGCAGCCGTTCCGGCACCAGCGGCCGTTCCTGCTCGACCCGGTGGAAGATGAACACCGTCAGGACCAGAAAGAGCACGTTGGGCAGCCACATGCCCGGCAGCATGGGCAGGGTCCCCTCCTCGCTCATCACCCGGCTGATGGTGAAGGTGATATAGTACAGGATGAAGAACCCCAGCCCCAGGGGGATGCCCACCGCCCGCCGGCCGGGTCCGGCCTGCAGGCCGAGCGGCAGGCCGAGCAGGCTGAGCAGGAAGCAGCCCACCGGCAGGATCAGCCGGTGGTGGTATTCGGACAGGTACATGCGGCCCACCTTGGTGTCCGGGCCGTACCTGGCGGCCGCGGCCTGCAGCTGCCGCTGGCTCATGGTGTTGCGGTTTTGGGTGGTGACGTCCTCGCCGCCCACCCGGGTGGGCGGGCGCAGGGGAATCTGCAGCTGGTACTGCTGGAAATGGATCACCTGGTTGTCCCGGCCCTCGGCGTTGTGCAGGGTGCCCTGGTCGAGCACCACGGTGACCATCATGTTCTCCATGTCCGCGGACATCCGTCCGGACCGGGCCATGGTGATGAGCGGCTGGACCCGGCCGCGCATGTCCGAGACATAGACCCCGTGCCACTCCTTCTGCTCGTCGATTTCCTCCACGTAGACCACCAGGTCGCCCAGGGCCTCGGTGAACTCCTTCTCCTTGAGGCCCTTGTCGATCTTCTCCTTGGCCAGGGTGAACATCAGCTGCTTGACGCCAAGCTCGCCCGCCGGGATGAGGCGGATGGAGAAGTAGCCGGTGAGCAGGGCGATGGCCGCGGCGATGAGCACGATCGGCGGCAGCATGCGCCGCAGGCTGATACCGCTGGCCTTGAGGGCGAGAATCTCGCCGTCGTTGGTCATGCGGGTGAAGCCGATGATCACCCCGGCCATGCAGGCCATGGGGATCACGTAGAGCAGCATGTGCGGGAAGATGTACGAGAACAGGCGGACAAAATCGGCCAGTCCGATCTGCAGGGCGAGCACCACCTCGAGCAGGGGGATGAGGCGGATGAGGAAGAAGACGCAGTAGAGGATGAGGAAACTGGCGAAAAAGGGGGCCAGCATCTCGGTGGCCACGTAGCTCCAGAGGAGCAGCGGCGGCCGCACCAGCCAGCGCCAGCCGTCGCCCGCCGGCCGTTGCGGTGCCGGTGTGACAGGGGGGTTATTGCCCATGGAGCGCGTTCTTGATGTTGACGTCGATCCAGTGCTGGTCCCACCACTCGACCGGGGTGACGAACAGGCCGTGCACCAGCATGGAGAAATGGAGATGGTCGCCGCCGGCCATGCCGCTGGCCCCGGACCGGCCGATCTGCTGGTCTTTTTCCACCAGGGTGCCGACCGTGGTCTCGATGGCGCTCAGGTGGGAATAGAGGCTGGCAATCCCCTGGCCGTGATCGAGGATGATCATGTTGCCGTAGATGCCGAGATAGTCGGCGAACGCCACCCGGCCACGGTTGGCCGCGCGGATGGGGGCCTGGGCGGTGGAGGCGATGTCCACGCCGAGATGGACCTGGCTGTCGATGGCCTGGCCGTTGTAGAGGTAGGTGCGCTGGTCGGCGAACTGGGCCCGGCCGGCGCCGGGCATGCGCAGGAAGCGGTCCGCCCAGAGTTGCTGCGGGTCCGTGTCGGCGCAGATGCGGGCGATCACCTCGGCGTTCTGCACCCGCACCTGGTTGTTGACGTACAGGTACTGTTCCACCGGGCTGCCCTGCATCTCCGGGTAATGGGCCCGGAATTCGGGCAGCTTCTGCGCCAGAAAACCGTCGCTGATGGTGATGGTATCGCGTTTTTCCGGCACCTTGCGCAGACTGGCGGCAAAGGGCAGGGCGGCCTCGTTGCCGGCCTCGTCGGCGGCCACCACCCGCGTGGCGCCCGTTTCCTGCGCGTCCCAGGGCAAGGCGAAGTAGGCGACAAAGGTGTTCGCTTTTTGCCCAGGGAAGCCGGGGAAGAAGCGCTCGCCCAACTGCACACCGTGGCGGGCGGGCGGCTCGGACACGGAGTAGATCACCAGCCCGCTGCCGCCGGGGCGGATGGAGCGCTGCGCATGCGCCAGGGCCAGGGCGGGCGGCCTGGTGTCCATGGTCACCGGCACCCGCAGCTCCGTCATGTTGCCGCGGAACATGCCGTTCAGGGAAAAGTCGCGCACGCGCACCACCAGTTCGGCCGGACCCTCCTTGATGCCGGCCTTCTGGGCATCGATCGCCACCTTTTCACTCACCGTGGCCGGGCCGGCGGCCTGGAACCAGGACCGGCGGGGGAAGGTGCGGTCGAGCAGCGCCACCGACCGTTCACCCTGGACCAGGGCGATCTCGAGGGCGCGGAGACCGCTTTTGTGGTCCGCGGCGTGCAGCGGCAACTCGACCCGGCCGCCGAGAAAACGCAGTTCCCGGTCGAGCGCCACGGTTGGCTGCTCGAACTCGAACAGCAGCCAGGCGGCCACCCCCAGGGCGACCACCGCGGTGACCAGCAGGATCAGCAGCAGGGTTTTGAAAAATCCGCCGCGCCTTCGGGAGGCGCGGCCTAGTCGAATGTCGGTCATGGGGCGATCCGGTTGTGGGAAAATCGGAGGGACGGCTGTCTACTCGTTCCAGATGACATCGTAGCGCTTGATGGGCAGGTCCGGAACCGGGATGATGGTGAAGCGTCTGCCGGTGCGCTGCTCGAGCTGCTCGACGTTGTACGATTCCTCGTTGAGCAGCAGGTCGGCGATGTGCGGGTGGACCTTGATGGTCACGTGCGAGCCGCCGATCTTGCGTGCGTCGCGGCCGATCTTGCGGAAAATCTCGTGGCAGATGGTGCGCCGGCTCTTGACGAAGCCCTCGCCGCCGCAGTACACGCAGGGCTCGCAGAGCATCTGGGTGAGGCTCTCGGAGAGCCGCTTGCGGGTCATCTGCACCAGGCCGAACTCGGACAGCTTGAGGATGTTGACCTTGCTCTTGTCGTCGCGCATGGCCTCCTGGAAGGCGCTGTACAGTTCCTCGCGGTGGGCCTCGCTCTCCATGTCGATGAAGTCGATGATGATGATGCCGCCCAGATTGCGCAGCCGCAGCTGGCGGGCGATCTCGCGCACCGCCTCCATGTTGGTTTTGAAGATGGTCTCGGCCAGGTCGTTGGCGCCGACGTAGCGGCCGCTGTTCACGTCGATGACGGTGAGCGCCTCGGTGGGCTCGATGACGATGTAGCCGCCGGAGCGCAGCCACACCTTCTTGTCCAGCGCGCTGCTGATGTCTGCCTCGATGCCGTAGTATTCGAACAGGGGCAGGTCCGACTCGTAGAGGGTGATCCGGTCCTGCAGGTGCGGGGCGAAGTTCCTGGCGTAGCTGAGCAGCTGCTCGTAGACCTCGCGACTGTCGGTGACCAGCTCGTTGGTCTCCTCGGTGAAGAAGTCGCGCATCGCCCGCAGGATGATGTCCAGGTCCTTGTAGATCAGGCTGGGCACGGTGGCCTTGCTGGCCTTGCCGAGGATCTCGTCCCAGAGCAGCAGCAGGAACTCCATGTCCGCCTCGAGTTCCTCGTCGCCGATGTTCTCGGCCACGGTGCGCATGATGAAGCCGGCGCCCGGCGGCCGCAGTCCCTCGATCTTCTCGCGCAGCAGCTGGCGGGTAACCTCGTCCTCGATCTTGCGGGAAATGCCGATGTGATCGGTGAGCGGCATGAACACCAGGTTGCGACAGGGCAGGGTGATGTTACAGGTCAGGCGGGCGCCCTTGGAACCGATGGGTTCCTTGGCGATCTGCACGAGGATGTCCTGGCCCTCGCGGACGAGTTCGTTAATCAATGGCGGCGTGGACAGGTGGCGGGGCGGATCCTGGTGCAGCTTGTGGCCGGGCGGCAGGCGCTGGTAGCTCTCGGAATACAAAAATTGGGCCTCCTCCACGTAGAGAAAGCCGGTGCGTTCCAGGCCGATGTCGACAAAGGCCGCATCGATGCCCGGCAGCACCCGGACCACCCGGCCCAGGTAGATGTTGCCGATCAGCCCCCGTTCGGAAAGCCGGTCCAGGTGGAATTCGCGCAGGTTGCCGTTTTCCACCAGGGCGATCCGGTTCTCATAGAAGGTGGCATTGATGAGGATGTCTGTGTACATAGCGGGGCCTGACCGGATCCTGCCTGATCCCGCCGCCGGACGGCAGGGCGGGAGTTGCTGTTCATGAACAAGGACGGTAGTATACTCCATCACGGCCAAACCGCCACGGGAAAGTTGCCCGCGCAAACGCTGCGCCCGCGACCGGCAGGGCCGTGCGCCGCCGGTCGATCGCCATTGCCAAGGAGGGAAGCATGCCCTATGTTCACATCAGGATAACCGACGAGGGGGTCACCGCGGCCCACAAGGCAACGCTCATCGAGGGCGTCACCCGGCTGCTCCAGGAGGTGCTCGGCAAGAACCCGGCCACCACCGTGGTGGTGATCGACGAGGTGCCCACCGACAACTGGGGCATCGGCGGCGAGACGGTCACGGTCCGCCGCCGCCGCGGCCAGTGAACGGGCCGCGACCGGCCCCCTCGGCAACACCCGGAGGAGACTATGGGACAACTGCCGATAATGGAAAAAGGGAAGCCGGTGGCCGGTCATATCGACTGGCCGCTCTTCTACATGAATGACTTCTCCCGCCTGGGCTTGGTGGTGCCGCACCTTGCCGAGGCCGTGTCTGCCCTGCGCGCCGGCGGCTGCCGGGTCGCCGAGAGCGACCGTGGCAACAGCGTCGAGGTGGACGGCCTTGCCGAGGTGGAAGACATGTTCGCCGTGCTGCGGGCGGGCCGGATCGACTACGAACTGGCCGACCTGGTCAGCTGCACCTACCAGGGGTGATAACCTCCACGGCCTGCCCGGCGGGCAGGCGAAACAACCCGAACACCCCGGCCGCCCGGAACCGTCTTGTTCAGGGCGGCCGGCCGCTGTGACCAATGCCGCCGCCCGGCCGGGCGGCCCGATCCCC
>Ga0265295_1003905_pt1 | contig 20855 bp, 17 predicted proteins | sample Munlansysbiofilm_FD_192503 | JGI IMG/M metagenome (GOLD analysis project Ga0265295, IMG submission 192503) | Leachate microbial communities from a municipal landfill in Southern Ontario, Canada - Methane capture system biofilm | ecosystem: Engineered > Solid waste > Landfill > Unclassified ... | reverse complement strand
TGTTCAATCCGCTATTATTACGAAAATCCACTACCTGCTGGATGTCGATCCACTGCTGACTGAATGGGTCTGACTGAGAAGTTTTGACCAGATTTGTTTTGGAATTCAGTTTTACTAGGTAAGGGATGTCCGGATAATGCATACCGTATCTTGCAATCAGTCCAAGCTGAGTAGCAAAAACACCAATTTTGGCCTGGCTTGCAATCTTGAATAGGTGATCGGGAGTACTATTATCCTCGTGGATTCCTTCACCATAAAAATCGTCATTCAGGTGCTCTACTTTTTGATCGCCGGCAAAAAGCATCAAGCGCCCGGTTTTATGGGTAATCTCTAAATAGTTCTTGATATAATCTTCCCGCGCCGCCTTTGGAACATCCAAGGGCACAATTACGCCATTTGCATCCATCCTATTCTCCCTCCATCATGTGCGATTTTATCTTGGGTACCAAAGATAAAATCTTCTTTGTGGCACCACTAACCTTGTCCATGACGTTGCTCTAGACCTCGAATTCACAGAATTTTTATAAGTTACATATACCTCTAGATCTAGGTAATGTAGACAAATCAACGACCTGAGACCAAGGCTAACACGTTCTTTCGCATGTACAAGGGCACTTAATCAGCTTTATACGCTATTGTTTAGGGAAGTCCAACCTGCGTTCAAATGAGACGGGGTGTCTTTTTGCTCCAACATGAACTGGTGAATCCGTGCGTCTGAGTTAATCTGTACGAGCAGAGGAATTCATTCTGCACAAGAAGCGCAAAAATTTCACAAAGCGGGAGCGCTTAGGGGTGAATGCTCATGGCCTGGTTTTTGTCTCACTTGGTACTGCTCTTCGGGTTTTTACTGGCCGTCCCTATGCTTGCGCAGATGATCCGTCAGCGGCGCTCTCCATCGAGTTCTCTGGTCTGGTTGCTGCTTATGCTGCTTGTGCCATATCTCGGCGTTCCTTTGTACCTTGCGCTGGGTGGGCGTAAAATGCGTAGGCTAGCGGATAGTAAAGGGGGATTGCAGTTGCCTGGCCAATCCCTGCCGCTCCCGAAAGAAATCCATGGCATAGATCGACTGCTGCGTTCCTATGGGGTTGCAGGCGCTTGTGATGGTAACCGGATGAGGCTGTGTCGTACAGGGGAAGAAGGTTACGCAGCTTTGGTGGAAATCATCGAGCAGGCTCGCGAGAGTCTCTGGGTCAGCACGTTTATCCTGCATCCGGATGTGGTCGGGCGCGATATCATCGAACGTCTTGCGCGCCGTGCTGCGACAGGGGTCGAAGTACGAGTACTGCTTGATGGTGTAGGATCACTCCACACCGGCAAACGCACCTTGGCATCGCTGTTTGAAGCCGGGGGTGAGGTCGCTTTTTTCATACCGGTTCTGCATCGACCCTTTCGCGGTCGCACCAACCTGCGCAATCACCGTAAGGCGGTCGTTGCGGATGGTTCCAGAGTCTGGGCTGGAGGGGCCAACATTGCCGCCGAATATATTGGCCCGACTCCAACGTCTGAACGCTGGCGCGACCTGTCTTTTTTGTTAGAGGGACCTGCGGCTCAGCACTACACAACCATCTTTCGTTCAGATTGGCAATTCGCCACTGGGAAAAAGCTTCCAGATCATTTTGAGGGTTTGAAGTTAGCTTCAACGCCCATGGGGCATGTAACCGTCCAAGTGGTTCCCTCGGGCCCGGATGTCAGTGGTGACCCCCTATATGCGGCCTTAGTGTCTGCTGTCTTTCAGGCGAAAAAACGTTTATGGGTTGTGTCCCCCTATTTCATCCCGGATGAGACCTTGGCCGAGGCGCTACGCTTGGCCGCGCATCGAGGGGTTGATGTACAGGTACTGATCCCAGAAATATCTAATCACCGCTTGGCTGACATGGCGCGAGGACCTTATTTGCGTGACCTGCAGAAAGCAGGCGGGCAAGTTTTGTTCTATCAGGGAGGGATGTTGCATGGGAAGGCGCTTTTGGCAGACGATAACCTAGCGGTAATCGGTTCGGCCAACTTCGACATGCGAAGTCTTTTCCTCAATTATGAGACGGGGTTGCTGGTCTACAGTCCGGCGGAGGTTCAAGATATCCACGCTTGGATTAAAGACCTTGCGCGGGATAGCCGTCGTGGAGTGGATACCGTAGGCATGATGCGGGATATCAGTGAAGGAGTGGTGCGTATGCTGGCGCCGATGCTTTGAATAATAGGGCGAAAAAGGGTAGTAGTAGAATAAATTCTGACATTGACCAGATTCGAGTCTTTTTGACACGTGAATATTCCAGAAAGGCTATCCCTTATTTGGTGGTCGGACTGATATTGAGCATTGTGCTTGTCGTTGGGGGTAGGGAAGTCGAGCCTCACATCAATGTTCTTGAATCTTGGATCTCCAATCTTGGCCCTTGGGGGGTGCTGGCGTTTATCGGAATTTATGTCGTGGTCACATCTTTGCTTGTGCCGGAATCGGTGTTATCCATTATTGCAGGTGCCCTCTTCGGACCGAGTTTGGGTTTTATGGCGGTGCTTACGGGTAGTCTGGTGGCTGCGACGCTCCAGTTCGCCCTCTCGCGCAAGTTGTTGAGGAGCCGAATCCAACGTATAATTAGTTCTAGACCATCGTTGGCGGCTATTCAACGGGCCGTCAAACATAACGAATTTCGGTTGCAGGTGTTGCTACGCCTTGCACCGTTGAATCCTGCCTCGATCAATTACCTTCTCGGTGCTGCCGGGGTCCGGTTCTTCGGTTTTCTGATTGCGTGCCTGGCATTGACTCCTCATCTACTGCTTGAGGTTTATTTCGGCCATGTCGGGAAACATGCCGCCCGCTTAGCTGGCAGTACGGGAACAACGACTCATCTGCATGATTTGGCGCTCTTCGGGGGGCTTGTGGCAGGTGTCGTGGTCCTGATTTTTATTTCGAGGCTAGCCCACAAAGCAGTTAGCCAGGCTGTGACTGAGGCAGATGCCAAGATAGCTAAACCAGAGAATAATGCGGCATGACCCTTCATCTGTATCTTGCTGACACCGGTAAATCATGGGTGGGTGCGGATGGAGTTTCCATACGAGGGAATACGTATCCTATTCCAACCGGGAGGGCATTCAATGCGGAAGAAAACCATGCCGACCAAACCATCTTGTCAGATTTGTGGCAGCGATAAACGCAGCGATCTTAACCATGGAATAATTGTCCGTCCCGTGGTGGCAGACTTGATCCGACGCGAGGTGGGACATTGGGAGGAAAGTGGTTGGATTTGCACCCAGGATTTGCAGGATTTTCGCCACAAGTATGTCCAACAGTTGCTTCACGAGGAAAAAGGTGAAATCACCTCGCTGGAACAGGAGGTCATTGAGAACTTGCGGGAGCAAGAGGTGTTGTCCAAAAATCCCGACACCGAGTATGCAGCCAACTTGACCTTTGGTCAGCGCATGGCCGACCTCTTTGCTGATCGAATCGGTAGTTGGGGGTTTATCCTCTTTTTCTCAGGGGCACTGATTCTGTGGCTTTTGTTCAATACCATCAGCCTCTTTCGGCAACCGTTCGACCCGTATCCATACATCCTGCTCAACTTGGTTCTGTCCTGCATTGCAGCTCTTCAGGCCCCGATCATCATGATGAGTCAGGGGCGTCAGGAGGATCGGGACCGCCTGCACGCCCAGCGCGACTATCAAATAAATCTGAAAGCGGAACTGGAAATCCATTACCTGCACCAGAAAGTGGACCATTTGCTGTCGCACCAATGGGAGCGCTTGGTGGAAATTCAGGAGATACAGATGGAATTGATCAACGAAATACGCGGCAAGAAATAAACGGTTTTACAATCCATGCCAACCATATGCCCAATCAATGGAGGTTACTTATGCTCAACCCACAAGATACGCCTACCAACATCAGTCCCCTAGCAGGCAAGCCAGCTACATCGGCTATGTTGGCGGATATTCCGCGACTCGTCACGGCCTACTATACCCAGGTACCTGACCCCACCGTACCGGCGCAACGGGTGGCGTTCGGTACTTCTGGACATCGGGGCTCGGCCTTGGGGAAGGCCTTCAATGAGCAGCATATATTGGCCATCAGTCAGGCCATTTGCCTTTACCGCAAACAGCAGAAGATCGATGGGCCGCTATTTTTAGGCTGGGATACACATGCCCTTTCTGCACCGGCGTCGGCCAGCGCATTAGAGGTGCTGGCGGCCAACGGGGTGAACGTCATGATCGCAAAGGATGACGAATATACCCCAACTCCTGCCGTTTCCCATGCGATTCTCACGTACAACCGCGGGCGCAAGACAGGTCTGGCCGATGGCATCGTCGTCACGCCATCCCACAATCCCCCCCATGACGGTGGTTTTAAATACAACCCCCCTAATGGCGGACCAGCAGAATCCGATATCACTGCCTGGATCGAGGCGCGGGCGAATGGTTTCCTCGAAAATGAGCTAGTGGGTGTGAAGCGGATGGCTTACGAAAAGGCGTTGCGTGCATCCACGACCCACCGACACGACTACCTCACCACATACGTAGCGGATTTGGCCAACGTGCTCGACATGGATGCTATTCGCGGGGCGACACTCAAGCTCGGGGTCGATCCCCTTGGCGGTGCAGGGGTTCACTACTGGGAGCCGATTGCCGAGCACTACGGGTTGAACCTCAGCGTCGTCAACACAGAGGTGGATCCGACCTTCCGGTTCATGACGGCGGATTGGGACGGCCAGATTAGAATGGATCCTTCTTCGATCTATGCCATGCAGCGCTTAATCGGCATGAAGGATCGTTTTGACCTAGCTTTCGCCTGCGATCCTGACCATGACCGTCACGGGATTGTCACTCCGGGCGAGGGCCTGCTGCCGTCCAACCACTTTCTTGCGGTTGCTATCTTCTACCTCTTCCAAAACCGGCCTAAATGGAGTCAGGAGGCGATGGTTGGGAAGACCGTGGTGAGCAGTCGGATGATTGATCATGTTGTCGCCAAGCTCGGTCGAAAACTCTACGAGGTGCCGGTCGGGTTCAAGTGGTTTGCCAAAGGACTGTTCGACGGTTCCCTAGGCTTTGGTGGCGAAGAGAGCGCGGGGGCGTCATTCCTTCGCCTGGATGGGACCGTTTGGACGACAGACAAGGATGGAATTGTTCTTGCCTTGTTGGCGGCGGAGATCACGGCCAAGATGGGCCGGAGTCCCGATGAAGTTTATCGACTCCTCACGCACGAGTTCGGTGCGCCGGCCTATGACCGTGTCGAGGCGCCGGCCACTGCAGAGCAAAAGAAACGCCTGGCGAAGCTCGCACCTGAAGAGGTGAAGAGCAACAATCTGGCTGGGGAAAAAATTCAGACCATCCTCACCCGCGCGCCGGGGGATAATGAGCCTATCGGGGGATTAAAGGTGAGCGCCGCCAGCGGATGGTTCGCAGCGCGTCCATCTGGGACTGAGGACATTTATAAGATTTATGCGGAGAGCTTCCAAGGAGAGGATCATCTGCAGCGCATCCTGAAGGAGGCTCAAACAATTGTCGACGCTGCCTTGGCGTCTTCTCAGGGTTAGTTGGAAGCTAGATTGTGCTACTGCGACAAGTATACGCGGTATTGAGCATTATTACAGGACTCTGGCAAGTTCATTTATGCCAGCGACTAAGGCTGAAAACCTAGTACTATGAGAGCAGAATTGAAGGTGAATTCATGAGCAAACAAACACGTATCGACCATCCCATGTATAATCTGTTGCCTGTAGATATTGAGGGATTTGACTCCTTGGCGGAGCTTGCTCTGGATATGCGCTCATCGTGGAATCATTACGCCGATAGCGTATGGCAGCGGCTTGATCCTGAGTTGTGGGAAAACACACATAACCCTTGGGTTGTCCTCCAGACGGCCTCCCGAGATCGGATCAAGGAAGCGCTGTCCGATCCAGACTTTCGCAAAAGCGTTGATGATATGCTGCAGGCGCGGCAGCAGGCAGTGAGCGCACCAGGGTGGTTTCAGCAGCAGCATGCCGCAGGCCCCCTGACCAACGTCGCTTATTTTTGCATGGAATTCATGCTGGGCGCTGCGTTGCCTATCTACTCGGGAGGGCTCGGTAATGTGGCAGGCGATCAGCTCAAAGCTGCCAGTGATCTGGGTGTGCCGGTAATCGGTGTAGGGCTGTTGTACCAACAAGGTTATTTTCGTCAAGTAATCGACAAGGATGGTTGGCAGCAGGCTCTCTTCCCGTATAACGACCCTGGGCAACTGCCAATTACACCGGTGCGCCAGGCCGATGGTGAGTGGCTGCGGTTTGCGATCGATTTTCCGGGTTATTCAGTGTGGTTGCGTGCCTGGCAGGTTCAGGTCGGTCGAGTGCAGCTCTACCTGCTGGATAGCAATGATACGGCGAACATTCCTATTCACCGTGGAATTACCAGCGAGTTATACGGTGGTGGACCGGATTTGCGCCTTAAACAGGAATTGCTTCTAGGGATCGGCGGTTGGAGGCTGCTTGAGGCACTTGGAATCCATCCGGAAGTTTGCCATCTGAATGAAGGACACGCGGCTTTTGCGGTACTGGAACGTGCTAATAGTTTCATGAAAGCGAGCGGGCAGTCTTTCGATGCTGCCTTAGCCGTTACGCGTGCGGGTAATCTCTTTACTACCCACACGGCAGTAGCTGCCGGTTTTGACCGTTTCTCTCCTGATCTCATAGAGCAACACCTCGGCGGCTATGCCGAGCAACAGCTGGGTATATCTCTCTTTGATTTACTCGCCTTGGGACGCCAAAACCCACAAGACGCATCGGAAGGTTTCAACATGGCCTATCTGGCTATCCGCGGCAGCGGGGCGGTTAATGGCGTGAGCCAATTGCACGGCAAGGTGAGTCGAAAGCTCTTTGCACCGATTTTTCCACGCTGGCCGGTGGATGAAGTGCCTATCGGGTATGTGACCAATGGCGTGCACATGCCTACCTGGGACTCGGCACCAGCCGACGATCTGTGGACGCAAACCTGTGGCAAGGGTCGCTGGCTTGGGCCGACGGAACCCCTCGAACATCATATTCGCGGTGTCTCCGATGCGGATCTCTGGAAATTTAGGCGCGCAGCCAGCACGTCTCTGGTGGAGTACGCGCGTATGCGGTTGCCCCAGCAGCTGGAGGCCTGCGGTATGTCGTGCGATGAGGTAGAGAAGGCGAAGCAGCTGTTTGATCCCAATGCTCTGATCCTTGGGTTTGCGCGCCGTTTCGCGTCTTATAAACGCCCCAATTTGCTGCTGCATGATCCGGAGCGGCTCCTGCGAATACTGAAAAATTCTGAGCGTCCGGTGCAACTCATCATCGCTGGCAAAGCCCATCCGAGTGATCTGCCAGGGCAGACCCTGATTCATGAATGGATCAATTTTATCCGCCAGCCTGAAGTAAGGCCCTACATAATCTTCTTGAGCGACTACGATATGTTGTTAACAGAACACCTGGTGCAAGGGGTGGATGTATGGATTAACACGCCACGGCGACCCTGGGAAGCGTGTGGCACCAGCGGCATGAAGGTGCTTGTCAATGGCGGCATTAATTTATCGGAGTTGGACGGCTGGTGGGCGGAGGCTTACACCCCCGAAGTGGGGTGGGCTATAGGGGATGGCCAAGAACATGGAGACGACCCAGCGTGGGACGCGGCCGATGCCGATGCGCTTTACACCCTGCTTGAACAGAAGGTGATCCCAGAATTTTATACGCGTGATGAACAAGGCATCCCAAAGGCGTGGGTGGCGAGAATGCGCGAAAGCATGGCGCGTTTGACGCCGCACTATTCCGCTAATCGAGCGGTGCGTGAATATACCGAGCAACACTATCTTCCCGCGGCGGCAGCCTATCACGAACGTATTGCCGATAAAGGGGCAGTTGGCCGCCGGATTATGGATTGGCGCCAAGCCCTTGCGCAAAAGTTGAGCGCATTGCGCTTCGGCGAGGTGAAGGTAACGCCCCAATACGAACAGTATTTGTATGAAGTCCAGCTCTATCTTAATGACCTTGACCCGCAAACAGTGCGGGTGGAACTCTACGCTGCTGGTGTAAATGGCGAGGCTTCGGTACATCAGAAAATGAAGCACAGTGGTCAAGTGGAAGGTGTGTCCGGATGCGCGCTTTACCGCGCAGCTGTGCCTGCAACGCGTCCTTCCGCAGATTATATTGCACGTGTGATACCGCATTTTGAGGGGGTTGCGGTTCCCCTTGAAACGACAGAAATTATCTGGCAATACTAAGCGTGTCTGGTGCGGACGTAGCAGAGGACAAACCTTGGCTCTGGTCGGTTTTTGGGACGCTGACTTGATATGGGACATTGACGGTAGGCGGGTGACAATTATAGTATGCATTCCATTTTCTTCGAGGCCACCATCTATTATGCCGTATTCTACAATGAACGGCCACAGAAGAAGCCTCTTCTTGGGTGTGTCCGGTGCCGCAAATTATACAAAGCTCCGCGCGTTGATCATCTCGGCCGGGGAGGGTAACTACCGAATATCGCCAATCCGAACTCCTCGCTTAATTTGGAAAGCGGCTCTAGGAGATTTTGAGTCGGAATCAAGATTATTCTTGACTGATTTTCAGGAGCTGTAATGTCCGTTTATCGTTTGCCTGTCCTGCTTTGTTGGCGAATAGCTTTCTTCCGTCCGGGATTTGTCTGGCAAACCCTTTCTGTGTTGTTATTACTTGCATTGATCTCGCTGGGGTGGCCCACTTCGGTATTGGCGGCTAAGTTTAAGATTCGCGGTATTTCTGGGGAGCTTAAAGATAACGTTGAGGTTTTTCTTACTTCAGTTCCAGACCCGCAGAGCATTGATCTTGAGCGATACCGGGAACAGGTGAAAAAAAGTAGCTTACACGCCCTCCAAGCGTTCGGTTATTACCAACCCGTTATAACCGTTAAAGTAGAAAAGACCGGGAATAACTACGCAGTAGAGATTCATGTTGTTGCCGGTGAACCGGTAAGAATTGCCCAGCTGGATGTGCAGATAGTGGGTGAAGCGCAGCAGGATCCTGAATTTAAGAGACTGATGCTCCAGCAACCATTTCAGGTGGGAGACCCGTTTCATCACGGTAAATACGAAGAACTAAAATCTCGCTTTTCTGATCTGGCCAGCTCAAGAGGCTATTTCGACGCCCAGTGGCAGATCTCCAAGGTTGAAATTAGCATTAAAGACCACAGTGCCAAGGTAAGTCTGCACTTCGATTCCAAACAACGCTATCATTTTGGCCAGACCACCATCGCGGGTGCGCCTGAATTGGAGAAATTGATCCGGGCCACGCAGCCGTATGGCGATGGAGAGCCTTATTCAACCCAAAGACTTGCTGATTATAATACCAGGCTGAATGATAGTGATTTTTTTCGAGCTGTTCTGGTTCTGCCCGATTTAGATAAGCGAGCTGATGGAGTCGTTCCAATCAGTATTCAGGCGGTCCCATACGCCAATAATATCGTCAGTGTGGGTGGCGGATTTTCCACGGATATAGGTGTGCGCGGAAGAGCGAAATGGACGGTGCCGCGGATCAATAAATATGGCCATTCGCTTATTAATGAACTTGAAATTTCAAAGCCTGAACAGCAAGTTACAACCTCTTATAAAATTCCGCTCGAAGACGCCTCGGAGAATTACGGCGTGCTGCAGATGGGTTATAAACACAGAAATAATAAAGATACTGAGAGCCAGAAATATACGCTGCAGGCCAAACGCTTACGTAAGCTGGGTCCCCTGTGGTTGCGAACCTATCAGCTGCGCTATGAACTAGAAGATTTTCGCCAGGGTGATCAAAGAGCCTGGTCGAGTTTAATTCTGCCAGGGATCAGTTTTACCCGGAGCCGCAGTCGCGGCGGCTTGAACGTTTTGTGGGGGGATAGACTTCAATTTCACTTAGATGTTTCAGACCCGATCTGGGGTTCAGATGTGCGTTTTACCAAAGTTCTTGCCCAGACCAAATTAGTTAGAACTGGTGGCGAGAGAGCCGAGCATAAGTTCATAGCCCGCGCAGATCTGGGCGCCATTGTGGTCGATTCTATTTACGATGTGCCAACGTCGTTGCGGTTTTTTACCGGTGGTGATCAGAGTATCCGTGGCTTTAAATACGAGACAGTCGCTCCGCGCGATGAGCACGGGCTCTTGATCGGGGGCAAATATCTGGCGGTGGGAAGTCTGGAGTACGCATATCTGCTGTTGGAAAAGTGGCGGGTGGCAAGTTTTATCGACGTAGGCACCGCAACCAACGATTTTCGCGAACCGCTTTCGATCGGCAGCGGGATTGGTTTGCGTTGGATCACCCCCGTTGGGCCTTTGCGCCTTGATCTGGCCTTTGCGCTGTCTGAACCTGGAAAGCCCTGGATGATTCACTTTTCCATGGGGCCTGACCTATGATGACCGCGCCGAAATCCCTTAAACCCAGACGTTGGATAATACGCGTAGCACTGGTGGCTATAGTGCTGTTCTTTGCGCTGACCATTGCTTTTTTTGCCATGCTAGGCACCCAGGCGGGTAACCGTTGGCTGCTGTCCGCCGTTACCCGGATAGAACCCCGCCTTGCGGTGACGCTTGAAAGTGGGACACTACTCGGTGAGGCATCCTTGCGTAATCTGCGCTGGACGAGCTCCGGTATCGACATCCTGATTCCGCAACTCGAGTGGGATTGGGACTGGGGGTGCCTGAAAAGCATGACGCTTTGTCTTGATCAAGTATGGGCTCAGGGCGTCAGATTGACTCTGACAGAACATCCAGCTGATGATGCAGTTCCTGATGTAACTGCTGAAGTAGATGCCATCTCATTCGAACTGCCGTTTGCGGTTGAGGTCCGCAGTCTGCATTTGCAGCAAACCAAGGTTGATGTCTATGGCCAGATAATTACTCTAGCTGAGTTGCTCTTGTCCGCCAGACTGGACAGAGATGGCTTACAGGTTTCGCCATTGAAGCTGCGAGATCTACTGGTGATAATTGCACCAACTCCATCGGGATCTACACCTGCAAATGCCAATATTGGTGTCGATGCTGAGGATGCTCCAGTCTTGCCCGAAATTAATTTGCCCTTGACCATTGCGCTGGATGGGCTGGATTTGACCAACGCACAGATCCGTCAGGCTGAGACCGAATACCTGATTCAGCGGTTACACTTGTCGGCTCGCGCCGCAGGTTCGGAGATCAAGATTTCAAACTTGGAGATTGCTACCCCTGAATTCTCGGTGCAAGCCCAGGCGCAGATTCACTTAGTTGCGGATTACCCTTTATCATTGCAGGCCCGTGGCCGCTTACTTGAACTGCCACCCCTGAGCGGACTTGCTGTCCAGCTGGAAGTAAGCGGATCTGTTGGCGCACTTGCGCTTGAGCTAAGCACAACCGGTCCAGTTACGGGCCAGTTGCAGGCACAGGTAGGGCTGCTTGATCCGCTTTTGCCGTTTGCGGCGCAACTGTCCTGGCAGGATTTTAATTGGCCTGTCCAGCAACCCCTTTGGCATTCTGATAAGGGACAGATTGTAGCCAGCGGGTCGCTTGAAGGCTATGTCTTGCAGCTTTCCGGCGATGCCAGGAGTGAACAGTACCCAGATATGGCATTGGTAGCTCAAGGCCAGGGGGATTTGCGCCAGCTGAGGCTGGACTCTTTGGTCGTGGAGACCCTTGAGGGAACGGTCGAGCTCACTGGCTTATTGCGGTGGGAGGAAGATCTTGTCTGGCAGGGGCAGCTATCTTTCCAGCAGATTAATCCGGCAGAGCTAATCACGCAGCTACCAGGACAGCTTTCTGGGCGATTGGACACGGAGTTTTTGCTGCACAATGACAGCTGGGACCTGCGTGTACAGCAGATTGAGATAAACGGCGAACTAGCAGGGCAACCCTTGCGCTTACGCGGAGGAATTCTGGGCAAGCAGGATGGTGACTGGCAGATTTCATATCTGCAACTCATCAGTGGCGCCAACCGCTTGACGGTTAATGGTCAAATCGGTGATAAAAGCGACCTTACGGGCGAACTTGAGATTATCGATCTACAGACCTCGCTACCCCAAGCAAGCGGATCTGCAAGAGGAGAATTCAGCGTCTCGGGGAGGAGGGAAGCGTTACAGTTGCAATTTTCGCTCACAGCTGAAAACCTGGTTTATGCCGAGCAGGAAATCAAGTCGCTGGATGCTGGTGGTCAACTGACTTTTACCCCAATGCCGCAAGGTCAGGTGCGTATTAAGGCGGCAGAGATTGCTTACCAGGGATTAGCTTTTGAGTATCTGGACCTAACCTTTTCTGGCGACCACAGCGACCACAGCCTGGCGCTTGACTTACGCGGGGAGGAGTTTTCCGTTCATAGCAGCCTTAAGGGGCAGTTGGTTGAGCAGCTCTGGTCCGCGCAAATGCAAACAAGCTGGGTGGAAACGCCGCTCGGGCGCTGGAGCCTGGATGCCCCCCTCGAGCTGAACTACGATCTTGAACACCAACGTGCGGTCATCGCCAAGCACTGCTGGCGCTCTGGGGATGCCAGCCTGTGCTTGAATGAAACGGCTCAGATCGGTGAAGCAGGGCAGTTGAGCATCAGTTTGCAGGGCTTTACTAGTTCTCAGCTGGCCAAACTGCTGCCAGAGGGATTCTCTTGGCAGGGAAGCCTGACAGCCAACGCTGATGCGAGTTGGACGCCGGAGCAAAAACCCAGGATTGAGGCGGGGCTGGCGGCGGACAGTGGTCGTTTCGAAATTGAACAGGGCGGAGAAAAACTTCAGGTGGACTACCAGCAGCTGAAGTTAAGCGCGGTGCTCGATGAGAAGTCCGCCCAAGCAACGCTGCTGCTGCGCTCGGAACAGTTCGGCAAAGGCGACATCAGTTTGCAACTATTGCCATATCAGGAGGGAAAACCTCTTCAAGGCGCTTTTCGCCTCTCCGATCTGCATTTGGCTGTCTTGCAGCCGTTTATTTACCCTCTGGAAGAAATCGCCGGCACCGTTAGTGCAGCTGGGGAAATCTCAGGCTCCTTGAAAAATCCGCAGGTGTCTGGAACGCTATCTTTGCGTAATGGTTACCTTGGTGGCAAGGTTTTGCCGTCCGATGTCGAGCAGATCAACCTACAGATTGAGTTGGAGGGTTATGAAGCGCGACTCGCCGGTGACCTGATGTTCGGGGAGGGGCGTGCGCAACTTGCCGGCGCTGTTTCGTGGCAGGAAACCGCGCCAACCGGTTGGCTTACTCTGCAAGGAAAGCTGCATAAACTCAACATTGAGCCGGAACTAAGGCTGCTGGTCAGTCCGGACCTGCGCCTTGAACTGCAACCAGATGGACTTTCATTGACTGGGGAAATCCTCGTCCCCTCTGGTCGTATCAGAGTCAAAACCTTGCCTCAAGGGGCCGTGCGCCTTTCGGACGATGTGGTGGTTCTGGATGACCCGAACGCTCAAAGTGACAAGCCGGGTTTACCCTTTTTCTTAGCTGTAGAGGTGAAGCTGCTGGACGAGGTTAAAATAGACGCCTTTGGCCTGAAGGCCGGGCTAGAGGGGAGCCTGGCACTTAAACAGTCACCCACCCAGCCGCTAAGCGCCAATGGAAGTATCGATTTGCGCGAAGGAACTTATCGAGCCTTTGGGCAGAACCTTTTGATTAAAAAAGGGCTGCTACTATTCTTTGGGTCACTGTCGGAACCTTTTATCGATGTTGACGCCATTCGCAATCCGGAAGCGACAAGAGACAATGTGGTCGCGGGAATTCGCCTGCAGGGTGAGGCCCTGAAGCCGAAAGTCACTATCTATTCAGAACCGGCAATGTCACAGCAGGAAGCGATCTCATATCTTTTGCGTGGGCGCTCTTTGGGTGACGGTTCCGGCTCGTCGCAAGATGTAATGCTGGCAACCTTGCTGGTCGACGCCGGAATCGGCAGGAGCGAAGGAACCATAAGCGAGGTGGGCAAAGCGTTCGGCGTTCGCGATTTGGCTGTCGATACTCGAGGTGAGGGAGACGATACCACGGTTCAAGCAAGCGGTTACCTGCTGCCTGGGGTTCAGGTCGGCTATGGGGTTGGTATATTTTCGCCGCTTACCGAAATTACCCTGCGATATGAAATTTTACATAACCTGGTCCTTGAAGCGGTCAGCAGCCTGCAATCGGCGATTGATCTTCTGTATGAGTTTGAATTCTGATCAGAACAAAGATAAGGCATAAAACTGCGGGGAGTTACTTGCTTATCCTCAACCAAGAGTTCAAGAACTCAGCATTTGCCACATCCATCGTAGTATTAAAAACCCAACACTTGAGATGAGGATAAAAACAAAAGCCAACACGGCAATGAGGGCCAGCATGAAATAGCGGCTTGAAATAGTGGCTTCCCTCGGATTGTCCATATAGGCTTCAAGTAGTTGCACGTTCCGCAGATTGGATTTCCAAACCATGTCGAACGCATCTCCGACAAAGGGAATTAAGCCGATGACAGAATCAACAGCTATGTTGTATCCCATGCGCAGGAGAATCTTTTTAGGTACCCCCATCTGAGCCGCAGTCCCAAGTATATAGCTAGACATCACAGCTCCTATGCCATCACCGATACCCGGGATCAGCCCGATGAGAGCATCGACACCAATCTTGTAATTGGTCCTGGGCAAGGGAATTGAGTTATCCAGAAACCATGCCAGACGTTTGAGGTGTTTTCCGGTTTTTTCTCGATTGTCCATTGGCAAGGCAACTCCATAAGATGAGGTGTAAAAACATAAAGAGAGACCCCGACTGGAAATGCGCCTTCAGCTGGCCTCTATCCCGTTACGGGGAAAAGACGCGTCCAGAATCAGTGCTTCGTTGCTATTACCTTACTTTTATTTCCTGTTTATAGATAAACATTTCATGAGTAAAACCACTATCAAGTCCTATGTCCTGAGGTGTAATCCAGGGATGAGAGTGTTGAGGATCCATTGTTATGATCCACCTGAGTCGTCTTGAGCGCGAGGTATCTCAATATTGGTGAACGTGGTGAAGGCTTCTTTATGCTCTGATATTTTAGTCACGCTAAAACTGCCATCCGTTTCCAATACCACGGTTTCTACATGCCCAATAGTCGCGATACCATTTCGTCGGAGCGCTGCACGCACCTCCGATTCCAAGACTCTCTCTTTCTTCATGGCTTTTGAAAGAAACTCTCCTCGATATAAAAGAAGCGTAGGCTCTGACTTGACAAATCCGGCAATTGTCGGCGAACGAACGGAAAGCCAGGTTATCACCAACTGAAGACCGATTAATACCATAAAGGCCACAATCCCTTGGGCTAAGGCGACATCTTTTGAAAGAAGTATCGTCGCGAAAGTCGAACCAAGTGCAACTGTGACAACCAAGTCGAAGGCGTTCATCTTGGAGAGGGTACGTTTTCCTGAAATCCGCAGCAGGGTGATCAGGGTCACATAAGCAAGGATGCCTACCACTACGGTTTGTCCCAGGACTTCCCAGCCTCTAAAGAACATATGACACTCCAGTGAGCACGCATGCTGCGCTTATTTCTTAATTCGATGTTTTGTGTCGAGAAAATACCTTCATGTGCTGGACTGCAGTAAAAACAACCTTTAGCTGAGCAAAAAGAAGCGTAACAAGAATTATTTCTCTTTCTCCTCGGTTTCTTCGTATTTTTTGAAGAGCTCATCCAGGTCCTGAGTCGACATTTTCTGTAATACTTTAAAGAGGCCACCTTCTTCTTCTTCAATGTGGTGCCGATTTAATTCATCAAGAACCTTGGCTTTGGCCTTAAAGACATCACTGTCGATGTTTAATTTCATTAATTCTTTAAGGACAATCTTTGCAACGTGATGCTCCTGAAGCCCTTCAAGGGCCTGATCACGAATATCTTCTACTGAAGATTTGGTGAGATAGGCAAAAAAAGAAGCTTCTTCCCCCATTATATGGGGATATAACGCCTCATAAAGTTGCTGGCGTACTTCCTTCCGAATAGAAAGGTCAGTCGATTCCGATAACTCTTTTCCTAACTGTTTTTGTTTTTCATGGTCTTTTTTCAGGTGTTGGATAAACGGATGGTCGCTCATAATTAATTACTCCGAGTGGTAGGTTTGTACTTGCGTGTAGTAAGACTGCGTCTTTTTCATCGTCTCGCAGAAGCACTAGCAATTTTTATTTTTTCCGTTTCATGTAATTTTCTTCTTTCGCTTGTTAGTTGCAATGTAATTCTAAATCCATTCTTGGCTGATGCAAGTATCTATTTTCGCTCTTTAGGCAGTTGCTGATTTGTTCGTGGTTCCAACACTTACGCCGAAGTTGCTCTATCCGAGACACCGTGCAGCTCTCTATGCGGCATCTATGTTTCAACCTTCGCCTGCAGGTAGCAAAATTGGGCGCTTGTCTAGGTCTTTACTCCCAGATGTTGCTCTGGATCCCGTGACTTTTGGTCGCTTTGTGGCGCCCGGGGATTCATTTATTGCCCTGCTGTACATAAGGCATTTGTCTGGTATCTTTTTACCGGACAAGCCGCGTGTAAGTTCCCGTTGTGCCCTCACTTTGGTCGGTTGAAAAAGGGTGTGAGACTAGCGTAACTTTTCTCTTTAACCAACCACTGGAGTTGCACTTACATCTTGATCCCAGGATTATGCAACAAGCTACTTTTTTGCTCTTCCCCAAAAATGCCTTCGTATTCAATGGCCAGCATAATTCTAACTTTTTCAGTGAAAAAGAGTCCTTTTGTGCCAGAATTAATACAAACCTATAAATAATGTCAGGGAGTGATTATGCTATCAACTGGCCGCTATATACGTTTTGTTGTTATTGCTCTCGGTCTCCTAGCGTTATTTATCTTTCTTCAGTGGCTGGTAAAGTCAAGTATCAATGTGGTTTTCCTTCTCTTTGCCGGGCTCCTTTTTGCCATTTTTATTCGTGGGTTAAGTCGGTTCATTTTCGATAGATTTCCTGTAATACCTGAAAGCGTAGGCATAACAATCACTCTTCTGTTTTTGTTTACTATGTTTTTAGCCTTTTTTATTTTGCTGGTTCCGCAACTGACCGAACAGATGCCGAAACTGGTGGAAGAATTGAGTAAAGCACAGAACTTACTTAAAGAGAAAAGTGCGGATTTTCGCTGGTTTGGGGATTTCATCCAGTCCAACAATGACACGGTTGCCAATTTTGGCCAGGAGTTGACGAGTAAAGTTTTTGGGGTCTTTGCCGGTACTTTTGGGGTTATAACAAGTCTCTTTGTCGTGTTTTTTATCGGGCTGTATCTGTGCTTCGCACCATATTCTTATCTCGCCGGCATTTTTGCCCTTGTGCCGACGGAATGGCATAAACGCACCGATGAGATTGTTTATGCCCTCGACTATACGCTGAGCCACTGGCTGATTGGTCGATTTGTCGGAATGTTAATGGTAAGTGTTCTATCTTATGTTGGGCTGCTTATCTTGGGGGTGCCTTTACCCCTGAATCTTGCGGTCCTTGCGGGAATTTTGACATTTGTTCCCAATGTTGGACCCGTAATCTCGGCTATTCCTGCAATTTTGTTGGGCTATTTGGTAACTCCTGCGACAGCGCTTTATGTCACCCTGCTTTATCTAGGCATTCAAGGAGTGGAAAGTTATCTCGTCACCCCTCTCATTCAACAGCGGCAGATTTCCCTTCCGCCGGTTCTTATGCTCGTCGCGCAAGTAGTTTTTGCCAATATCTATGGTTTTCTTGGATTGCTACTGGCAACTCCACTTACGGCCGTTGCAATTGTGCTAGTGAAGATGCTGTATATCGAGGATGTTCTTGGTAAAACTACTGATGTCCATAGCTCTGGGAGTAAAATGGATAGGATTAAAGGTTAAGTATTGACGATGTATTGCAGGAGGAAGGTGTCGACAAAGTTTACACTTGCAATCATCATAAACCGCCCACCTGTATAACATACTGATCTAATGTAGCTATTTTATTTGGTACAGAACGTGCTTGCTCTAATACTTATATAGGTATTCAGCTCACTATTATATTTACTTAGGTAGCTCCAAAACTGGCAGCTGCGATTATCAGGAGGTCGACCATGAGTCAGGTCAAGCTGAAATTATGGAAACGGGTCATGCTCGCAGGCTTTGTAGTTACTGTGTTGTTGCCGGCGCTTGCTGGTGCGACCCCGATGTTGTTCAACGTCGAGGGACAATGGGATCGTAATTTCATCCCAGGTGGCGGTACTTTCAACGGCACGATGTCTGTGGACACAGTTGCTGGCGAGATTTCTTCGATGAACATCGTGTTTCCGGATTTTCCTGCCCTGCCGGAGTTCAACACGATTCTCAGCCAAGAAGAGTCGTCGGGCCAGTGGCTCGTGGGCCTTGGCAACGGCAGGCTGGATCCGTTTGGGTCACTGGAACAAGTGTCATTCAGTATCATTACCACCCCCGGCGTGGGCTCGCTGGTCGGATTTGAAGGAGGCGTTATCAGCCAGGGTGGCTCGGGGATTCTCGACACCGGTACTTCAATAAGGATTTTGCTGGGTTTCAAGGGAGAAATTACGCCTGCGGTCGCCGTCGTGCCAGAGCCTGCCACGTTAGGGATGTTTGGTCTGGGATCATTGTTGATCGGGGGATTTGTAGCGTTGCGCCGGCGTATGGAATGAGTTTGATTGGCGGCGACAGGTTAGCTTTAGCCTGTCGCCGCTAAAGAACTCCAGTGCCGAGAGGGGTGTGACTGATCCTGCTTCGCTATTTCGGTTCGGCCTGCATGCGTCGATCATCTCGCCGATACCATTGTCGTTTGGCGGTCAGTCTTTATTAAATATCCGTGGATTTTTTTTGATAAACTTTCGAATCAAATCTTTTACAAAAAAAGTCTGTTTACGTTTCAAGTACCACCAGCCCATACAGCTGATGATCAGTGCGCCAATTGCATTGACAATCATATCCCACATGGTGTCGGTCAGGCCGGAAGGATCGTCCAGCATCGCTTTCTGCATGTTCGTGCCAACGAGCTGATCCATGGAGAATTCAAATATTTCCCAAAAAGTTCCAATGGTGACTGCAAATAAACCCGCGAACAAGGATATGAAAATCGGGGTCATATGCAGTTCTACCCGGTTACTTTCATTCAAAAGATAGACCAGTAAAAATCCGACAATCCCCATCAACAGTCCTGCCGATCCGTGAAGTGCCATATCCCACCACCAAAACTTGTGGTAGAAACTCTGAATTTCACCCAGATACAACGACGCAAATATGAAGATAACAGCCGCAAGGTGAAATTCAGCTGGAATTTCGATCTCCATATTGTGCCGAAAAATAAGCGGTGCTAGCAGGGTCACAATAATGAGGGTTGCCAGAAATGCCGCAAGCCAGCGGTGGTCAAGCAGAAGGGCGACCCACTCTATCACCATCAGAAGTAACAGCAGGAATATAAGGGTACGATGGGCCCGATTTTCTCCGTGGTTTTCAGCTGGTGCCATAGGCGCATTGTCTTTTTGGTTGTTGGATTTTATCATGCCATCGTTCCTATAGTTTTGCGAAAACGAGCCAAGGCGATGACGAAGAATACCGTACCGATTGCAATGAGGGCGAGGAAGCGTGGCCATACCACTTCTAAGCCGGCTCCACGGTAGAGAATCGCTTGGGCTGCCGCTACGAAGTGCGTGGTGGGTGCGGTTAACATCACGGTTTGGACTAATACAGGCATGCTCTCGCGCGGTGTTGTGCCCCCCGACAGTATTTGCAGCGGTATCAGCGTCAGTACCATCAATAGGCCGAATTGCGGCATCGAACGTGCCAGAGTTGCCAGGAAGATGCCAAACGAGGTGGTCGCGAACAGGTGCAGAGCCGCGCAGAACAGGAACAGTGTCACCGAACCTTCGATGGGTACCCGCAGCGCACCTTGCACAATGAAGGCCAGTGAAACCGCCGTCGCCAGCAGGACCACCAGTCCCATAGACCAAACCTTGGAGAGCATGATCTCACCGGGGGTCACCGGCATTACTAACAGATGTTCGATGGTGCCGTGTTCGCGTTCGCGGATGAGCGCAGCGCCAGCAAGGATAATCGACAGCATGGTGACTTGGTTGATGATCTCCATCAGCGAGCCAAACCAGGCTGGCGTCAGGGCCGGATTGAAACGTGCTCTTAATACAAGATCCACTGGTGGTGGGGCGGTGTCACGGTAGCGCTGGACGAATGTGTTGACTTCATCAAGGGTTATTTGCTGGATATAGCCATTGCCGGTAAACGCTTGGGTCATCCGGGTGGCGTCAACATTAAGCTGAATCAAAGGGCTGCGTCCTGCCAGCACATCGCGCTGAAAGTCCGGAGGGATATCGAGTGCAAAGGTGAACCGACCCGCATCCATGCCTGGATCGACCTCAGCCAGCGATATCATACTCGGGGTGTTGAAGTGCGGGGGATAAAAGGCCGAAGCTATGCGCTGTGATAGTGGTGACTGATCTTCATCCACGATTGCAATCGCCGCCTTGTGCAGTGAATCCGGCATTGCGGTGGCTGCAATGTAAATCGCGGCCGTGAAGCTATAGATGATCAGAATCAGCATCGTCGGATCGCGGATAAGGCTCCACAGTTCCTTCACCCCTAAGTGGTAGGTATTGGAGATATGGCTCATGGAGACGTGGCTCATGCTCAGGTCTCCTGTTTTTTCAGTAAAAGGATCGACAGTACCATGATTACCGGGACTGAAAGCAGCATCGAGCCGAATGAAGCGTGCAGATCGGATAGTGTCAGCGCTTTCCCAAACACTCCACGACTGATGGTCAAAAAATATGTAGCCGGGTATATCTGCCCAATCAGCCTTCCAGCCCCCTCCAACGATGAGACCGGATTAAGTAGGCCGGCAAATTGGATAGCCGGGATCAAGGTGCCGATCATGGCGACAAACATCGCGGCGATCTGGCTGCGGGTAAAGGTGGAGGCAAATAAGCCGAAGCCGGTAGAGAAGAGGACAAAGATAAAAGCAGCTAGGGACAGCG
>Ga0265295_1003901_pt1 | contig 20867 bp, 18 predicted proteins | sample Munlansysbiofilm_FD_192503 | JGI IMG/M metagenome (GOLD analysis project Ga0265295, IMG submission 192503) | Leachate microbial communities from a municipal landfill in Southern Ontario, Canada - Methane capture system biofilm | ecosystem: Engineered > Solid waste > Landfill > Unclassified ... | reverse complement strand
CAAAGCCGCGTCTTCTTTTGCGGATGGAGATGGTATTCGTCGCTCCATTCTGTTTCTTCGTCTTCGTGTTTTTCCACGGTTCAGCAGCCCGATCAGAAAGAAGCATCAGAGCAGAGCCATGCAGAGCCCCCGACCGTGAAATATAACTCTCATGGAAGCGCAGATATCTAGAGTATTATAATAGGATACTAGCTATATGGTGATAGTGTGACCGACGACGATTCGACAACTTCTCATTTTTCTATACCCAGTCAGGAACCGCTCTCTGAAAAGCCGTCCGTAATGGTCGCGATGCCTGCTTATAACGAGCAGGAGCGTGTGGGCGCCACAGTTGCTGCCGTGAAGCCGTTTGCTGACGTGGTCGTTGTCGTAGATGACGGATCGAAGGACAACACCATCCCTGCTGCCGAAGAAGCGGGCGCGGTCGTGATCCGTCACCGGATCAATCAGGGATACGGCGGGGCGCTTCGTACGATTTTTCTCACGGCACAGAAATACAAGCCTGATATTCTGATCATCATCGACTCCGACGGTCAGCACGACCCGAAGGATGTTCCCCGGTTCATTGAAAAGATCATGGAGGGGTATGATGTTGTCATCGGGTCACGGTTCCTGGAGACTTCAAGCAAGGATATGATTCCCGGTTACCGGAAGCTCGGGATGAAGGTTCTTGACCGCGCAACGCTGATGGCAGCCGGGAATATCCGCGTGAGCGATTCGCAGTGCGGCTACCGCGCGTATGCGAAGAGCGCGTATATGGTGATCCATCCGTCCGGAAGCGGCATGTCTGCCGGGTCCGAGATCCTTGTGCAGATGAGCGATTACCGTCTGAAGGTCGGGGAGATCCCGATCAAAGTGCGGTATGATATCGACGGGACAAGTTCGCAGAATCCGTTCAGGCACGGGATCACGGTCCTGATGAATGTGTTACGATTTGTAACTATCAGGCGGCCGGTGACGGCGTTCGGGATCCCCGGGCTGATCATTCTGATCGTCGGGATCTATCTCGCCTATCAGGCGCTTTTGATCTCGGTGGAGACCGGCGCCTGGTCCCCGACGATCACGCTCGTCTCGATGATGATGCTGATGATGGGGATGCTGATCTGTTCTGTTGCGGTGATTTTATACGCGGTGGCGCAGATGATCGGGATGATGGGGAGGGAGTAAGGTTCTATGTCCACATCGAAAACAATAATTGCTGTTAAGGGAGGGAATTAAGATGGCAAAAGATTGTGATGTTTTGATTCTTGGTGCCGGTCCTGCGGGGCTTACTGCGGGATATAAATTGGCTGAAGCTGGTGCATCTATTTGCATTGTAGATAAACAGGAGCATGTTGGCGGTCTTGCCAAAACTCTGCGGCATGGTGACTGCTTATTGGATATTGGTCCGCATATCCTCTGCAGCAGAGAATATGTCTATGATTTCAATCCTGAGATGTATGCATTTATCAAGACTCTATTACATGATGATATGTATGAGTATGAATCTGAACATAGAAAATATCTTGAATCTATGCAGGTGGATCAGGTTCGCTATAAATATCCGGTAAGCATACTGAATGCCCTGAAAAATGCAGGGCTTGGAAAATCCATACATATTGGCTGGGACTATGTACGTGCTAAATCATCCAAGAAAACAGATGGAGATGATTATGAATCCAGCCTTGTTTCATCTCTTGGACAATCATTAGCAGGGTTATTTTTATTGAATATTGGGGAAAAAACGTGGGGGGTTTCCTGCAGTGCTATGTCGCAGGATGTTGCATGGCGTGTTGGTGAATTTTCGATACTTGATGTTTTCAAAAAACAGTTCAGCACTATGATCGCTTCTCTCCAAAAGAGAGGAGATCCTGTGAATTATCCAAAACACGGTATTGGAGATATCTGTGACAGGCTGAAACAGGAAATCGATGCTAAAAATGTATGTGACTGGTTCCTCTCTGCTACTCCTAGAAATATCTCGGTGGAGAATGGATCGGTTGTATCGGTTGATGTTGTCTGTAGTGATGGTAATGTAGAGACAATATATCCCAAACATCTCATCTCCTCAATACCTATGCCTTATTTATTAAGTTCTATGCGTCCTTTCCCGCCAGAGGATGTACTGGCTGCTGGTCAGAGTCTTCGATGCCGATGCCATATTTGTGTATATCTTGTGTTCTCTGTCGATAGTATTCTCAAAGAGCATTGTATCTATTTTGCTGATCCAAAGATTCCCTTTTCCAGAATGATGGAGCAAAAACACTATTCTGATATGATGATTTCTGATGGTAAGACGGTTCTTGCCATAGAATATTTTAGCTGGATTGAGGATGGCATTTGGAGCATGAAGGATCAGGAGCTTTATGATTTAACTGTTGAATGGCTGAAGCGTTTGTCGATAATACAGAATCAGGAAATAATAGATTACTTTGTTAATAGAGAAACCGATGCATATCCTGCTTATGAGTTGGGATACCGGCAGCATCTGGAGAAGGTCATGAGTTATCTGGATGGTATTACTAATCTTGATGTTATTGGGAGAGCCGGGTCATTCACATATATTGGACAGTATAAAGCGATGCAGATGGGTTGGGATGCTGCAGAACATATGAATACAGTAATTACGACGAAGGAAATATATGATAATACACATCACAACTCAGTGAGTTTGGAGAACTTATGAATTACGATGATTGCAAACCTATGGTAAGCGTTCTTATGATCACATACAATCACGAGAAGTTTATTCGTCAGGCGATAGAGGGGGTATTGATGCAGAAAGTAGATTTTGAGTATGAACTCCTGATTCATGATGATGCTTCGCCAGATCGAACTGCTGAGATTATCAGAGAATATGAAGCCGAATATCCAAAGATAGTTAAACCAATTTATCAAACTGAAAATCAATATTCTCAAGGGATAGATGTCTCTAAATTTAATCGTGAACGTGCAAAAGGTAAATATATAGCTTCATGTGAAGGTGATGATTATTGGATTGACCCGAGTAAGTTACAAAAACTAGTAAATTATTTAGAACAACATCCGGAATATATATGTGCTAGCCATAACGTGTATGTTGTTGGAGCTGATGGTAGTAGAATATCAGATAAATTGCATGTATATCCAATTGTGCCAGAGTATATTTACACAAAAACTGATGCAGATTTTTCTAAACATCCCGGGCAGAGCGGCTCTCTAGTTTATCACAATTTATTTTGCACGATGCAAGATGAATTACTTATAGCATATAATAATCTTCAAATGAATGGAGACATAAAATTGCCTGTATTACTGACGCAATATGGTGATATATTCTGTTTTTCTGATGTAATGGGTTGTTATCGAAAAATAATGAGTGCGAGTTCAAGTTGGACCAGTCAAAATTACAGTAAGAATAGATATGCCGAGTTACACCAAAATTATATCTCTCTGAATCAATTTACTAAGAAATATTTTTCCTATGATCAAGACAATTATGAATTACGTTTTGCTGTACCTATCTTCTCATTATTAAAATATCTTAGACATCCAAATAGAGATAATTTCATGGTATTTTTTTGCATATTGAATCAGACTAATGAAAATATTGATATAATCCGTCATCTATTTCAAAAATTAAGTAAAAATCCATTAGGGATAATAAAGAACATTCATCTACTTACTCAATACTGGAAATTTGGACGTGGCAAATTTACCGTATGATTCATAATTCTGGCAGTTGTCTCTATGAAAGTCTGCCCCATCGTCAATTCTGGGATATGAAACTCCTCTCCATTTTTCATATATGAACTTTTTTTGAAGGGGGGCACGTTACCAATTTTACTGCCACGTTGTGTGATATCTCTTTGTTTCAAGATAAATAAGATAGTATTTTCAAAAATCGATTTATCCCATAGGATATATCCATAAGCTGGTTCATCTCTCAACTAGACATTAGTGACATTGTAAAAAAATTTAACAGACTTATTATAGTCTGAATTTATGAGCGTGTTTTCATTATCTCATTGCTTTCCTGCGAAAGCGCTTAGTTATCATGACATATCGCTGATTCTAAGAAATAACCCCAAAGTAAATCAATGATAAATCATAATAGATATATTTAAAATTATTAAGAGAATCTTATCATGCCTACCCCCATTCTTGTTACCCGTCCCACTCTTCCTCCTTTCGAAGAGTACACCGCGCTCATAAGCCAAATCTGGGAAAACCGCTGGCTCACCAATTCCGGTCCACTTCACCAGCAGCTCGCCGGAGAGCTAAAGAAGTACCTCCACGTCAATAACATCTCCCTCTTCACCAACGGTCATAACGCTCTGGAAGCTGCTATTCACTGCATGCACTTCCCGAAAGGAAGTGAGGTCATCACTACTCCGTATACATTTGCCTCAACGACCAATGCGATTGTCAGAAATGGACTCAAACCTGTTTTCTGTGATATCTCCTATGATGATTACAACATAGACATCACAAAAATCGAGGAACTCATAACCGACAAGACCTCCGCTATCCTTCCAGTCCATGTATATGGGACACCCTGTAATGTCGATGAGATCGATCACATCGCAAAAAAGCATGATTTGAAAGTGATCTATGATGCAGCTCATGCATTTGGAGTTGAGATCGATGGTCGCTCAGTTGCTTCCTATGGCGATGCTTCGATGCTTTCCTTCCATGCAACCAAGGTCTTCAACACCATCGAAGGAGGGGCCATCATCTCTCCTGAGAAAAACATAACAGATGCTGCCGACCAATTTAAGAACTTTGGTATGGAGGGAAATGAAGATTATGTTGAAGTGGGAATCAATGCGAAGATGAGTGAGTTTCAGGCAGCAATGGGTGTGGCAAATCTGAAATACGTTGATCAGAATATCAGTATTCGTAAAACATTGTGTGATAGATATACCGAGCTGCTGCAGGATGTTGCGGGTATCAGATTATTGCAGCGCCCAAAGAATGTCAAATCCAATTATGCCTATTATCCGATCCTTATTGAAGATGAATATGGGTCGACACGTGATCAGGTATGTGATAAACTTGCAGAAAATGAAATTTATACAAGGAAATACTTTTATCCAATCGTTACAGAGTATTCATGCTATAAGGGTAAGTATGAGTTTCCAAATGTTTCTGTTGCTAAAGATGTGAGTAAGAAAGTGATTTGTCTGCCGTTATATGATACGATGACTATCGAGATTGTGGTTCGAATCTGTGATATGTTAAAAAGATAATGTTGTAATTGGAGGAAAAAGATTATTGATATTTAAAACTGGTGTTGACATTGTCGCAATTTCCCGATTCGATGGTCAGCTATTATCCAATCAAAACTTCCTCAACCTCTGTTTCACATCCTTGGAACAGCAATACTGCCTCTCGAAAGCAAATCCAGCACAGCATTTTGCAGCGCGGTTTGCCGCAAAAGAGGCCGTCATCAAAGCACTATCGGGCTTTAATCTATATTTAGAACATAAGAAAATTGAGATAGGAAATAATATAGATGGTAGGCCATATGTTATTTTCTTAACAGATGACCCTATATTTAATACTGTTACTGTGGATATAAGCCTAAGTCACTCCGATGCATCTGCAATTGCTTTTGTCATTATTACCTTAGTATAATTATATGGTCATTATCATGATTTGATTTTATAGATTGGTATGGGATCGAAAAAAGATATCAATATTACAAATATTATGGGATACATTGATAGGGATATAATTAAAATATATTTTATATGAATGAGAAGCAACTTAGCCAGATTATTGATATTTTCAGTCAAGTAATGGGTATTCCCAAAAATATGATAGATGATTCTATTGCATATAATTCTCACCCATCATGGGATTCACTTCGGCATCTTGAACTTGCTTCTTCACTTGAAACAGCCTTAAACATAGAATTTGAGACTGATGATCTCATATCCATGGTAACATTTTCCTCAGTTAAAACTATATGTAGCAAATATTTGGAGTGAAAAAGAATGAACTTTACATCATTTCTTTTATCTCAAGCCAAGGGAAACGAAAAAATAGCATTATTTGCGGGTGATCACACAATATCATACAATGATTTACATAATAGTGTGATGCAACTTGCGTCATATTTATGCAGCAATATCGTATCTGGAAGAAAAATTATTTTATTATCTGATAATTCGATTTTTTTTGTTATCTCATATTTGGCTATAATTCGATCTGAGAATATTGCCATACCTCTTGATCCGAAAATATCTGATACAGATTTAATATATCATGTACAAGAATGCAATACAAATCTGATTTTTGCTCAAAACAAATATATTTTGAAAATTCAGAATGTTTTGTCAAATATTCAATATATTTCTGAACTTACCTATTCTTCTTTATCTGGGAATAAAATCTGTGATGAGGAGATTGATGATAATGAAATTGCAGAAATTCTATTCACATCTGGAAGTACGGGTAAAAAGAAAGGTGTGATGACCACACATGGAAATTTAATTGGAAGTGCCACATCAATAGTAAATGGATTACGTATAACGAATGTGGATCGTATATGTGCTGTACTTCCATTTTATTATTGTTATGGTCTTTCCTTAATATACAGTCATCTCAAAGCAGGCGGGAGCATAGTTATTAGTAATCATCCATTTGTTGCGGGTGCTTTAAATGACATCAATAAATATAAGTGTACCCGTTTTACTGGTGTACCAAGTACTTTTCAGATACTACTTGCGAAAACAAAATTTTTGGAAAGTACGTTCCCCTCTCTGAAATATTTTACAGTTGGGGGTGGAAAACTACCAAATTGTTTCATTGAACAAATAATTCATGCATTTCCAGATATAACATTTATAACGACCTATGGAGCTACGGAAACGACAGCGACGATGTCAGCATTAACCGAAACAAGTAATCCCCAAAAAATAGGATCTATTGGAAAAGGACTGCCTGGAGTTCAACTTAAAGTTATTGATGAGCATAATAGCGATATTCATCCGGGCGAGACTGGCGAAATTATATCATCTAGTAAAAATGTAATGACTGGCTATTACATGGATCCAGAGGAAACGCAAAAAACATTAAAAAATGGTTGGTATCATACAGGAGATCTTGCAACTGTTGATGATGAGGGATATATATTTATTGTTGGAAGAATTAAAAACATTATTAAATCTGGAGGATTTCGAGTATCCCCGTATGAAATTGAAGAGGAGATATGCAATGTAACAGGTGTAGAGGATGTTGTTATTATTGGACAAGATGATGAATTGATGGGTGAGGCCATCATTGCCTTTGTAAAATCATCTACTCAGGATCAAGAAACTCTATTATTGAAAATTCAAGAATATTGTAAATGCCATCTCCAAACTCACAAAATTCCAAAATCAATTCATATACTTGATGAATTTCCATTGAACTCTTCAAACAAAGTGGACAGAAATAAGTTAAAACTAATGATAATGAAATAGGAGGGTGTGGTTATGTTAGTAAAAGACAAAATAATCTTAATTACCGGAGCAAGCCGTGGAATTGGACGCGCAACTGCTCGGATGTTAGCTGAAAATGGAGCTAAAGTTATAATCAATTATAATGGAAATGAAGAAAAAGCAAAAGAGTTAGTTGATGAACTCACAACTTCAGGTTATTGTGCAAATATGTATAAAGCCGATGTTTCCAAAGAGGAGGAAGTTCAAGGTCTCTATGATTTTGTTAAAGATAATTATGGCAGACTGGATGTATTAATCAATAATGCCGGGGTAATGAAAAATAACCTTGTCATCATGACCAAAACTGAGGAGTATGATTTTATGTGCAATGTAAATTGTCGTGGTGTTTATCTTTGTACCCGAATATTTGCAAAATTAATGATTCGCCAGAAAAACGGAAAGATAATTAATACTTCCTCAATTACGGGATTATATGGAAATGCTGGTCAAAGTCTTTATTCTGCAACCAAGGCTTTTGTCATTGGTTATACTAAAGCAACTGCAAAAGAGTTGGGCGTATTTGGAATTACAGTAAATGCTGTTGCACCCGGGTTTACCGAAACGGATATGAGTTTTTCGACAAATGAAAAATTCAGAGCTGAACTCCTTGCAAAAAAATCAATTAAAAGAATGGGGGAGCCTATTGATGTGGCAAAAGTGATGCTCTTTCTTAGTTCTCCTCTATCAGACTATGTCAGCGGTCAAGTTATTGGCGTTGATGGGTGTGAAGTAATGTGAAACTATTATATTATTTTTGGGATAATACATATGATGTTAATAGAGGCATTTAGGAGCGGTGTTCTGGAGATAATATGATGAAAAAAGATATAGTTTTATTCGGAGCCGGGGGACTTGGACGTGCTGTTCTCTGGCTGCTTGAAACGAATAATTTATTAAAAAATTCGTGGAATATTCTTGGGTTTGTTGATGATACACCGAATTTGCAAAATACTGTTGTGAATGGTTATCCAATTTTAGGATCCACTGAATGGTTACTAAAATACAAAATGAACATATCCGTTGTTTGTTGTGTTGCAGATCCTCATGCAAGAAAGAAGATTATAGAAAAATTAGCTGAAAATAGTCATATAACATTTCCAACAGTAATTGCGGATAATGTGCTAATATCCCCATTAACGAAGTTGGGAAGAGGTTGTATAATCTGTGCATCAACAATTCTGCCTGTCAATATGGTGATAGGAGATTTTGTTGTTATCAATTACGGTTGTATTCTTGGACATGATGATATTATAAATAATTATGTTACTCTCTATCCCAGTGTAACTATTGCTGGAAATGTTAGCGTGGGTGATTGTACTGAAATTGGTGCTGGCGTGCATATTCATCAAAAGAAATCAATTGGTTCTCATAGTATAATTGGTATTGGTTCTGTGGTTATCAGCGATGTGCCTGATAATTGTACCATATTTGGAAATCCAGCGAAAATTGTTCAATATCACGAGAGGAAACAATGAAAGGCATCATTCTTGCAGGCGGACACGGCACACGCCTTTACCCGATCACCATCGCCGTATCAAAACAGCTGCTCCCCATCTACGACAAGCCGATGGTGTATTATCCGCTGTCAACTCTCCTCCTTGCAGGCATAAGAGAGATACTCATCATCTCTACGCCTGAAGACATAGATTCCTACAAACTGCTGCTCGGCGATGGTTCGAAGATCGGCGTATCCTTCACCTATAAGATCCAGGATGCGCCCAACGGCCTTGCGGAAGCCTTCATTTTGGGCGAAGAATTTATCGGTGATGACAGTGTCTGCCTGATCCTCGGCGACAATGTATTCTACGGTCAGGGTTTCACAACTATTCTGGAAACAGCCAAAAAGAATATCATCGGGGCAACGATATTCGGTTATCCGGTATCGAATCCCTCGGAGTTCGGTGTTGTCGAGTACGATGCATCCGGAAAAGTCATCTCCATCGAGGAAAAACCGGCGAAACCAAAATCCAAATATGCCGTTCCTGGTCTTTACTTCTATGACAATGATGTTGTGGAGATCGCAAAAAATGTTAAACCATCTGCGCGCGGTGAGATCGAGATAACATCCGTCAATAATGAATACCTGCTCCGGGGGCGCCTCCATGTTGCTATTATGGGACGCGGTATGGCCTGGCTCGACACAGGAACCCCGAAAAACATGCTCCTCGCAGGAAAATATGTAGAGATCGTCCAGGAACGGCAGGGATACTACATCTCCTGCATCGAAGAGATCGCATGGCGCCGCGGCTTCATCAATGATGCGCAGCTGCAAAGACTTGGTGAAGAGCAGAAGCAGACAGCCTACGGTCAGTATATCCTCTCGCTCTTAGAGGACAAACAGAAGGGATTTTTATGAAAACATATCTCGTTACCGGAGGATGCGGTTTCATCGGAGCAAATTTCATCCATTTCATGTTTCAGAAATATGGTGACTCCATCCACCTCATCAATCTCGATAAACTCACCTATGCAGGAAATCCGGCGAACCTCAAAGAAATCGAGCATTTGCAGAAATACATCTTTGTCAAAGGCGACATCTGTGATAAAAAACTGGTCAATGACCTTTTCCAACAATACGAAATAGATTATGTGGTCCACTTTGCTGCGGAAAGTCATGTCGATCGTTCGATCGAATCAGCAGATGAGTTCGTCAGATCCAATGTTCTTGGAACGCTCACACTGATCGATGCGGCAAAACGTGCATGGGAAGCAGGCGAAGGCTATCGTGAGGGTGTCAAATATCTCCAGATCTCAACAGATGAAGTCTACGGATCACTTGGTGAAACAGGATACTTCACTGAGGTTACACCGCTCGATCCGCACTCTCCTTATTCCGCATCCAAGGCCTCGGCTGATCTGATGGTCAAATCCTACATAGACACCCACAGGTTCCCGGCAAATATTACGCGGTGTTCCAATAATTATGGACCATATCAGTATCCGGAAAAACTGATCCCTCTGCTCATCACGAATTGTCTGGAAAAGAAATCGATCCCCGTTTACGGCGACGGGATGAACATACGTGACTGGCTGTATGTAGAGGATCACTGTCGTGCGATTGATAAGGTTCTGCATAACGCTCTATCAGGAGAGATCTATAACATAGGCGGTCATAATGAGAAGACCAATATCGATATTGTGCGTCTCGTCATTGGTTATCTGCATGATAACTACGATTCAGGGATCGACGAGTCTCTCATCACCTATGTTACAGACCGCAAGGGGCATGACCGGAGGTATGCGATCGATGCAGATAAGATCAAGCGGGATTTAGGGTGGGAACCTGAGACAATGTTTGCTGAGGGTATTGTGAAGACGATAAGGTGGTATCTGGAAAACCAGAAGTGGCTTGAAACCCTTTGTGCAGAATAAATCACATAACATATATAATAAATGATAAGGTAATTTATGTCAAAGGATAAGTATAATGTTAGGATTCTAACGGGTATACGCCCGACAACAGAAAATCAGTATGGTGAACCATTTATACATTCAAGATATTATGAATTAATTCATCAAAATGTTGATTCCAAATTGTATATGGTTACGTTTACTTATTCACGTTATGTGCAATTGCTATATCAGTTTCTTCGTGGAAAAGCCTTCAATAACGTTGAGTGTTTGAATCATTCCACTGATCCCTATATCTCACTTGGTCTTACATCTGGATTGTTGGATCAGGTATTATATCATCTTTTTCCTAGATACCAACTTAAAAAAAGAGCTTATCATCTCGGCTTACAAATGGATATTCAAAAAAACACTATCTTGCATGTACATTGGGCTTATCCACATGGTTATTATGGTGTGCAGATTGCCAAAAAATTTGGTGTTCCATGTGTTATTACTGCTCATGGATCCGATATTCATACATTTCCAAAACACAATCGATATACACAAAAATTAACTGTGGATGCCATTGAGCAGGCTGATATGGCCATTTTTGTAAGTCATAGCCTCCTAAACGATGCTAAAGAATTAGGATATTCTGGTAATAATTCCGTTATAATTCCAAATGGTCTTGATTTATCCTATTTTAAACCAATGACACGTGATCTCGCGCAAAAAAAAACAGGTTGGACACAAACAAGAAAATTTGTAGTTGGATTTGTAGGTAATTTTAGAAGTGTAAAAGGTGTTGATCGAATACCAAATATATTTAAAAATATCCAAAAAAAAGTATCAAATGTAGAGTTTATAATGGTGGGTAATGGAGAATTAGAACCAATATTACGTGATGAATGCAAACAGGCTAATCTCCAAGTAACTTTTGTCGGTAGAGTAAGGTATGACATGGTTGCAAACTGGATGAATCTCTTTGATGTAATGATATTACCGAGTCGAAATGAATCCTGGGGATGTGTCGTTGTCGAAGCATATAGTTGTGGAATCCCAGTTGTAGCAAGTGAGGTTGGTGGCATTCCTGAAGTTATGTGTGGTGCAGGTCATCTTGTACCGGATGGTGAATATTTTGATGAACGTTTCAGCGAAATTGTATGTTCTGTATTACTAGAAAATAATAATATAGATAAAGAAAGACTGAGAGAAATAGCTTCAGAGTATACGTGGGAGCGTTGCGTTTCTAATGAGAGAGAAATATATAAGATATGTTTAAATAAAAAATCTAATTTGGGTGAGGATGAGAGATCTTAATAACAGATAGCGTATAATTTCTAAATCCATGGCCTTAAATATAACTAACTGTTAATAAATTATATCATTCAAACTCTATATTGCCTTAAGTTACTAGAAACTCGAATGCTGGTGCCACTTTTACACCCAATTAAATGATGGAAACATAATTATGACTCGGTTGCAATTCATGTTGGATTATCTTCATAACCTTGCAAGATATTTACCACATGTATCGTTCATTGCAGTAATCACATTATTAGTAGGTCTCGGCATAAGTGGAAATTATAGCTTGGTATTTAAGGGTGCGTCCTATCTGATCCCGTTGTTGATTATATCTCTTCTCCTCATAATATCTAATCAAAAGAATCTATGTAATGATGATCATTTTCAGCTATTCATTTCATTTAGACAACTACTGTATCTGTATGTGATTTTTAGCATTGTCTTATTGACATTACTAAGGTTAGATATTCGAGGTTTCCCCAATCTAATAATTTTTGTAATGATATATATTACAATTATTCTTCAGATTTTCTCAAAAAATTTATATAAATCAATGATATTGATTGAATTGATATTAACGACTACTATATTGATATTGTCACGTTTTTTTTCAGTGGCATATTATTATGCGGACACAGATTTGCTCTTTCATGCTAATGTTGCATCAGGAATACTCTCTACAGGAGCCATTCTCCCAAGTGAGATCATGGTCCAATACTTGATGTTTCCCATATATCAGATATATATAGCAATAGCCACTTGTCTGACATCACTGCCGTCAAATGTATCAATATATGTGTGTTCAGTATTTCCAGTTATATCTTCATTAATTTTCATATATTATATCTCATATTATTTCACAAAATCTGAAAGAATATCTCTATTAGCTGCTTTTTGTTTTTCAGTTATTCCTGTTGTAGTTATGAATTTAAAGTTAATTGCCCCTCGGGCGATGGCAACATTTGGAGCCATAATTGTATTTTATCTTATATTCAACAGTCATATTAAAAATCCAAAAATCTTAGCATCGTTATCATTAGTTTCAGCAATGTATTTGGTACTTGTACACCCAGCTCAACAGTTATTTATTTTAATAATTCTATTAATCATATGTATAGGCAGCCTATTATATTTCAAAAAGTTCATTATTGGTAATAGAATCGTATATATTATTGTTATTTTACTCTCTTTATTATATATTACTCTCAGTTACTTATCTAATGTTTTAGGTATTATAGATAGTCGATTTTTTTCCGAAATTGAAATGGGTAATGTAAATACAGTAAATGAGGTTATTACAGGCAATGAAATAGGGTTTTTCATCAATAACTTAGCACCTGCTTTTTTATTGTTATTTATGTTTCTTGGATTATTTGTACTTCTTGCCAAAATAAGTCTCAATAAAAAAGTGGTAATCTTAATTCCTTTATTATCTATAACCTTTTTATTTTATATTCCTGGAATAGCAGATATGTTTCCTTTTATATCTCAATCGTTACAATTTTATAGATTTCAATTCCCCCTCAGTGTATTTTTTGCTATATTAATGGGGATTGGTTGTGTTGCTCTTATAAATCTATTATATGAAAATAAATCTGTGAGAAAAATCTCATTAGTTTTGCCAATTATTCTCTGTATTCTTATTGTGATTTCATCACTGTTTGTAGGCTATGATGCTGATAATAACGCGATCTTTATTGATACAGACGTGACATCAAGACTATATGCTCATTTTGATGAGGGGGATTTATATCTGTTTGATAACATTCAAAACTATATCGAATCTGGTTCATTATTATATACGGATTTCTCACTTTACAAATATTATTTTAAAAACCCAAGTGTACAGATACTTGGTCAATCATACTATGACTATGCGGATAATTTCCAGGAGCTATTTCAGATGAACGTGAATGTTGAAGATAGAAGCTATGTTATTTTTCGATCTCAGGCATATTATGAAACTAGATTAACAGTGTCTACAGGAGACCAACAGACATATATTGATCCATCATATTTATCAACATACCAGTTCGAAGAGAATGTTTTCTTGCTTAATACCATTTATGACAATGATGAAGGTACTATCTACACAAGAGGGATAGTATGAATAATAGATATTCAACCGATCTTCCACTAATTAGCGTAATCGTTCCAGTATACAATGTTGAACCCTATCTACCTACGTGTATTGAATCAATCCTTAACCAGACATATGATAATTTGGATATTATTCTAATTGCTGCTACATCGTCTGATAATTCGGTTGCCATTTGTGATTTATATGGTAAAAATGATGATCGAATTAATGTTATTCATCGTGAAGCAAAAGGATTATCAGATGCCAGAAACGTAGGTATTGAAAATGCCGAGGGAGAATATCTCAGTTTTATTGATTCTGATGATTTTATATCCCTAGATTTTATTGAAACTCTATATTTAATATGTAAAAAATATAATTGTGATATTGCTCAATGTAATGTTATGAAAATTGCATTTGATATAAATGATCCAATTTTGGAAGAAAATCCAGAATCTTTAAAAACTTTCTCAGGAATTGACATGTGCTACAATTTCTATAATGAATTATCTCTATCAACAGTTGTTACTTGGAGCAAATTATATCGAAAAAAATTATTTGAAATCATTCGATTTCCCGTCGGTAAACTTCATGAGGACGTAGCAACAACACATCAATTATTTTATCTCTCACATAAGGTGGGTGTTACCAACAAAAAATTATATTATTATCGTCAAGTAGAAACAAGTATCATGGGACAACCTTATACTCTCAAGAGGTTAGACGGACTGCAATTCTATGAAGAGAGATGGCGTTTTTTCCAAGAAAGACACGAAGATAAATTATCAGCTCTCACATTATATAGATATGCGACGTCAATTCCATATCATCTGCAACAGATAAAAAAATATGTACCCAATTCTCAGATAATACAGAAATCCCTAAAATTAAAATGTAGGTCTGCTTATATTATGATTATTAAAAATAAAAATTTATCAATTAAATATAAAATGTTGGCAACTTTAATATGTAATTTCCCAAATTTAACTAAAATGTTGGTATTGATTAAACATTTAACCCTTGGGAAACAGATATGAAGATGATTTTAATCATGAAGAAATATATCCCCAATTTAGTTTGGTCTATATTAGCAGCTAATTATACTCAGATGATATACCGGAAAGATACTTGTATGTTAAAAAAAACTGCTAATAAAAAGCGATTAATATTATTAGGATCTCCTGAACATGGAAATCTTGGTGATCATGCAATTGCATCCGCCGAAATTAAATATTTAAGAGCTACATACCCAAATATTCCAATTATTGATCTTACAGGTCCATATGTTCGTAAATGTAAGTCTATAATACAATCTAATACCAATGCGAATGATATCTTAATTATAACTGGTGGTGGGTTTTTAGGCAGTTTATGGATGACGGAAGAAAGCATGGTCAGGGAAATTCTGAGTACTTTCCCAAAAAATAAAATAATTATATTCCCGCAAACGATTTATTTTGATGACACAAATTTTGGGCACAAAGAATTACAAAAATCACTAAAATACTATCAAAATCACCCTAATTTACATATTTGTTTGAGAGACCAAGCCTCATTTGAATTTGTAAAACAAAATTTTATTGGCGGATCATTTCATCATGCGTATTTAATACCAGATATGGCCTTATATCTTAATAAATCTTCATTTGATAGTAAACGACAGGGAATTCTACTTTGTTTACGTGAAGATAAAGAAAGTTGTTTGTCTTCAATGGATAAAAAACAAATACAGAATATTGCGGTTACATGTGATGAAAAAGTAATATTTACAACTACTGTTCTTGCAAAAAATGTAACCAAAAGTATGCGTGAAAGAGAACTGTCCAAAAAATTTTCGGAATTTTCTCATGTCAAATTAGTTATTACTGACCGTTTGCACGGGATGTTGTTTGCAGCGGTTACTGGAACCCCCTGTATTGCATTTAATAATCTAAGTAAAAAAGTAGGTGGGGTTTATCAATGGATATCTTCGTTACACTATGTGAAAATATTGAATAATGCTGATAATCTTTCATCTGAGATTTATGATTTATTGAAATATGAGTCTTGTTTGTACGATCCTACATTCTTATATGTGGATTTTGCTAAACTCGCAGACATAATAAACGAGGATTAATAGCATGGATAAAGAAAAAATAATACTGTCTCTTCTAGGATCAATCATTTTAATCGTCATCCTCTGTTCTATTGGAATAATATGTCAAACAGATATTTCACCAAATATGGAAAATGAAGCTAATATTGTTGTTCATATCAGTTATGATGATGTTTACTTAGTATTGAATGAATTAATAGAAAATCAGGAAACATATTCAAGTATTTTCCAATGTCATGAATTTGCAGCACTAAAATCTCTACATGAGCAATATGGGGCTATATTTACCTTATATGTTTATGAACAGGTTGGCGATTACTCCATATCAAATGTTCCAGTCAAATATAAAGATGAATTTAATGCTAATTCAGACTGGTTGAAATTCGGGTATCATGGTATTAGCCCCGAATATCCAATATTTAATGAGAGCATATCACTTGAACAATTCATAACATCATATAATTCAGTCAGGAATGCAGTTTATTCTTTTGCTGGGGAAGATAGCTACAGTAATGTTATTCGATTATCATATTTTAGTGGAACTAATAATATGATATCTTATCTCCAAGATCAGGGAATCTCTACTTTATTGTGCGCAGATGATGGAAGAATAAGTTACAATTTAAATGAAAACGAATCAAAATTGTTATCCTTGAATGGAGTGTATTATAAAAACAATATGACATATCTTAAAACTGATATGAGATATGAAAATTGCAAAGGAATAATTATCCGCTTAACCTCTCAATCAATCGAGACACCTCTTGTTATATTCACGCATGAATGGACATTTGATGAAACCTATAGTGATGTAGCAAAAAGTATCTATTGGATGAAAAATCATAACTATATTTTTAGTGATCTAAATGATATCTCCTTATCTGGTGAATTAAATTATGGATAAAATGAAGCGTTTTATTGATTGTTACGTACCGGTTACCACATGTAATTTACGGTGCTCGTATTGTTATATTACTCAAAGTCATGCTTGGAAAAACAAACTTCCGAAATTCAAATACAATCCAGAATATATCGGAAAAGCCTTATCCGCAGAGCGTTTGGGAGGTATCTGTCATATTAACATGTGTGGTGGGGGTGAAACCCTTCTTCCACCGGAAATGACAGGTATACTTCGCTCAATATTAGAACAGGGTCATTATATTATGGTTGTAACAAATGGAACAGTAACCAAAAGATTTGATGAGATAATTACCTTTCCCAAAGAATTGCTGAACCATCTTGGATTTAAATTCTCATTTCATTATCTTGAGTTATTACGAACAGATAAATTAAATTTATTTTTTTCTAACGTTAAAAAAGTAAAAGATGCTGGCTGCTCTTTTTCTGTTGAACTCACACCATATGATGAGTTAGTCCCCCATATTGATGACATCCAAAAGGTATGCATGGAACGTATCGGTGCCTTATGCCACGTCACTGTTGGGCGTGTCAATGATGATCCTTCTCTCCCCATTCTTACAAATAATTCACATAATCAATATAAGAAGATATGGGGGGTATTTGATTCAGCTATGTTCAATTTTAAGATGTCCACATTTTTAATAAAAAGAAGAGAATACTGCTATGCGGGTGCTTGGAGTGGACTCTTGGATCTTGGCACGGGAGAACTAAGACCATGTTATCAAGCGTTATATTCCCAAAATATATTTAAAAATTTAAAGAAACCTATTAAATGGATTCCAATTGGCTGTCATTGTTCCCAACCTCATTGTTATAATTCTCACTCCTTTCTTACATTAGGCGTAATTCCATCAATCCATACTCCCACGTATGCTGAAATGCGAGATAGGGTTAGTATAATAGATCATACATCATGGTTAACTCCCGATATGGCAGCCTTCTTAAGTAATAAACTAGTGAATGCAAATCCAGAATACACCCCAGCACAAAAAATAATCTCAGAAATAAGTAAACTCCCGTTATGTATACGAAATGGCTTATATCTAATGAAAATTAATATAAAATCGAAATAGTAGTTTGATTAAACTATTTGACAATCTTGCTATATTACAATAACCAAGATGGTAAATGATTGCTGATTTTTTTAGGTAGGCAAGATCTTATCATTCTTTTTTCAGTATCATTAATTTCGATTTTTAATATTAATATGAGATAAGTTATTGATATAACGCAGATAGATAAAATCAAGAGAAAAATTGAATCAATTAATATGATTTTAGTGAATAAAACCCCACATACTGATAATATGATAAGATTGCCCATCCCTGGAATCATGGATTTAATAAAGGTAATGCATGGCGCATTGATGATGTATGCATTATAAATTGGCGTAAATATTCCTTCATATAGTATCAGCACAAACATCGTTGCATATGCAATACCACTCAATCCTAGATTAAATACAGACGATAGTATCACAGCTAGAACTACATTTAAACATCCAGCTATGATACTTAATATAACTGGTAGTTTTACTTTCGTATAGGCCATATATATTGGAACTATACATGATGCCTGAATCTTAAACATTAATGGAATCAGATTTATCCATACCAGAGGAGTAAGAAAAATATATTCTGGTCCTACCCATAACGTAAATAACTGAGGTGATAAAATACATACTAAAGCAATGGGCAAAGCCATAATTAATCCTGTCAATTTAGTAGAGACAGATACAAAATTTGTTAAACCTATTTTATTATCATTTGCGCGATACGAATAGCTCTGTGGAGTAAATAGATTTGTAATTAAACTAGCGATAGAAATTAACAGTGTACTCCACATTAATACTAGAGAATATTGTGTTTCTGCGGTAACACCAAATAAAATGTTTATGATAAATAACGCAACCTGTGTGCGGAGTAAGTATCCAAATTGCCCAAATACTACCCATGATGTCATCCCACCTATCTCTTTAAATTTTTTCTGAGTAACTTTCGAAAATGAAATGTGAAGGTCTGGACTGATTTTCTTAGATAAGATAACAGCTAGTATTAAGGATAAGCATGCAGCTATGAAATATGAACTCCCAACATAAATTAACGAGGGGCCACCTATCATAAATAATACAAGTACTATTAATAACTGACTTGCAATGTTAACAATATTGACATAATTTCGTAAATCAAGTCTATTATATGCGAATAAAATTACCATGAAGTTACTACTTCCGGTTCGAATCAATAATGATCCAAATATTAATGAAAATAAGATAAAAACAGTCAAATTTGTTTCAGATCCAACATCAAAAAAAGATGGGACATAATATGCTATGACAAGAGCAACTGGAACTATTAATAAAATAATCCCCATAATCCCAAAAAGAGCTGTATTGAATGTTTCATTGGCATGGGTCAAATTCCCCCTCTGCAAATCAATAGCAAGATATCGCGATACAGAACTATTGATAGAATCAAGAAGTATTGTCACATAACTCGTCAGCGATGTTGCCAGCGGAACTAATCCATACGCCGCTTCACCCAGCGTATCTAGAAAAAACGGAACCAGAGCAAGCCCAATGATAACGTTCAGAACAAAATACACCACATTGGAAATCAGATTCTTCGAAAACCTCTGTTGAAACTTAATATCCAGCGGCGCACCCTGTTCTTCCGTCATCTATTCCACAAACCTGCCCAATCTCTTTTATACTAATCTGCCTTCACGACACATAAATACTGCCGGATGAATGCCGGAAAAAACCCGATCTTCTGCACCAACGATCCCCGCCGCGATCCCTCCTCCCTCTCCCCTGACAAAACGCCCGCCACTTCCTCCCGGATGCGATAGGATAACGGGGCTTGGGCGAAACGTAAGGGGTGAGGATAACGCCCCCTTTTCCGCAGTACACTCGAAGAAAAGGGGGGCGCAATACGACTGCGGGCGTACTCGAAGGCTTCGCCCCTCCGGGGCACTCGCAAGTTTCCTCCGAAAACTTGGTCGCACGTCTTCGCTTCGCTCAGCCTTGCTCAGCTAAGGGCGAGCCTGTTCGCAAACCTTCAGTTTGCTCTCCGACTCGGGTCTACGGCCCTCGCTTGACGGCTCACCCCGCCTCAGCTGAGGTCGTCCGCGTTCCGCGTCCAGCCCGCTCGCATAAGAGGTGAGGATAACGCCCCCTTTTCCGCAGCACACCCGAGGAAAATAGGGGGCGCAAAACGACCGCGGGTGTACTCAAAGGCTTCGCCCCTTCAGGGTTCGCAAATCAAAGATTTGCTCTCCGACTCGGGTCTTTGACCCTCGCTTGCTCGCCTAAGGGGAGGGGAAGGTGGGCGGTACATGATCACAGATTCACGAGGAAGCTGCGCCCCTGTTTCGTCTACGTGTAGGAGAACAACGCCCCCTTTTCCGCAGCACACCCGAGGAAAATAGGAGGCGCAATACGACGGCGGGTGTACGAGATGGCTCGCCCTTGGCTCGCGTAAGGGGGTGAGGATAACGCCCCCTTTTCCGCAGCACACCCGAGGAAAATAGGGGGCGCAATACGACGGCGGGCGTACTCGAAGGCTTCGCCCCTTGGGGGTCGCAAGTCTATCGACTTGCTCCGCTGAGGCCGCCCCTTCGGGTCAGCCCGCTCGCGCAAGGGGTAGGGGGGGGCGCAATACGACCGCGGGTGTACTAGAAGGCT
>Ga0265295_1003900_pt1 | contig 20872 bp, 14 predicted proteins | sample Munlansysbiofilm_FD_192503 | JGI IMG/M metagenome (GOLD analysis project Ga0265295, IMG submission 192503) | Leachate microbial communities from a municipal landfill in Southern Ontario, Canada - Methane capture system biofilm | ecosystem: Engineered > Solid waste > Landfill > Unclassified ... | reverse complement strand
ACAATTTTTTTGATGTATTTTTGTTTGTCTTTTTGAAGTAACTGTTCAATGAGTGCTTCATTTTGAACGGTTTTATCTTCTAGTTTTTGAACTTGACTTAAAATCTTTGATTTTTGATTTGCTAACGCTTGTGTATCATAATATTTCACTTGTTGTTTTCTCATGATACCACCGTGTAACTTTCTGTTTCATAATCTACTACAATTTGCGTTCCATCTTCATAAGTCACCATGACTTTTGATCCTTGAGGGTTTAAGACTTCATGGTTGATGATGGTTTTATGATAGATGTTAAGTTCTGTTAAAGTATTTTGGATGTTCACTAAATCAGTCATCCAGTATTGATAGTAAGTCGCATATAAATAGTTATATTCTGTTTTCACCAAATAGGTGGTTGGTTCATATGTGAAACTAAACTGTAAGTTAGAACCCGTTTCAATTGCTTTAAGCATATGCCAAGTTGGGCTCTTACTGTCATAGGTATTTAATGATGGACCAGCATAATTGAAATATCCGTTCAGTACTAATTGAATGAATGGAATATCATAATCCACTATCTTGTGAATGGTACCTACTAAACTTAAATCTAGGATGTCATCTGCATATACCAACGCGTATAGATTTGGGTCTCTAAGTTGAATATTGCTATCATTAAGACGTTCTAAGATGATTTGTTGTTCTAATACAAGTTCATCTCTAAATGTGACATTACCTTTTTCTAGGTTGCTAGCCAGTCTTGCCCCTAAATCCGTAAGGGCGACTTGATTTGTACCGAGTTGCTTGGTTGTTTTCAACACATTGGTCACGACTTTATTTTGTGCACTTGAGTTGAGGATATATGAAATGGTCTTTGTACGGTCCGCAAGGAACGTCACTTCGTCATATGGATAACGATAAACCGTATCATGAAATATATTTTGAGTCACATGCTTATCGATATCTAGATTTGTTTTTGTATACGCTTGTTGCGTCATAAATTCTAAATATAATGGTTTGTTATCTACTTCAAACTCGCCTATGAGTTGCTTAAGGCCTTTTTCACTAACGATGCCTCTATTGTAGTTAGTCTCTAAGTAACTCGTTGGTTTGACCCCGTCATTAGAGAATCCAAAGTAGGTCATACTAAATGTGTCTACCCCGGCATCTTCTAGCGTATCTTTAATCGTCCTAATACCATTTGCATTAGTCAATGCTTCTACTTCAATATAAGGAAAACCAAGGAAATAGGCTTTGCGTTTATAGCCACCTAACAGTGTGATATGTAGTTCGGTTTGTTTTGTGATTAAGTCTAAATCATATTTGCTGACCAAATAAGATTGATATGTTTTTGCCATATCATAATAAGTCGAATTTGGTTTGTCGATGAATGTATACTTTGCTTCAAAATCGGTTTTAGTATATGCGGTTGTCCAAGACGTCACCCTTTGAGATTGTGCAGATGATTGAAATATGAATGCATCTCGTTCTCTAAGTGCGTATCGATAGTGTGCGTATGGTATTTTATGCACATATACATTGTTGCTGGATTCTGTTAAAAAGCCTGCTCTCATCGTTGACATGGCATCACCAGATTCAATGGTGTTTATATAGCTATAGCCATTTAGGTTATACCCATACATAGGAAATGCTATTTTTTCACCTGTGTCTGGTTTGATTTCGCTTTGTGTTCCGATTGATAAGTCTTGCCCATAAATGCGTTTTTCATAAACCGTTGAACCATATTTTTGGTTATTATGATTGATGAATATGCCTGAACCATCTGGGATAACTGTAAAACCTTCATCCCCCATATTGCCTGTCCCGAAGAAAGGCAAGATATCCATATATGCAAGTGGGTATAATTCACTTTCAACAATAGCATCATTCTCAACTTTAACTAAAAAGCCTTGATCGCTTAATGTGTAAGTAACAGAGAATTCGAAGTATGGTAATGTTTTTGAGGTGTCAAAACCAAATGTGGCTGCATCTGATTCATAATCCTCTAGGGTATAATCTGATTCATTAAAAATCAAATTGTACAGTATATCAATGGAGTCTTGTGAGGTCAATTCCTTTAAGTAATATCGAGACTCACTATCCACAAAGTTAAACTGTGCTTTTAAGAAGGATAGTTGTCTTCTAATGGTTGAATTGTCTTCTGCCTTCAGTTCGAGTGGTGCAAGGATCTTTTCATCAAACTTATCTTTCCCAATTTGTCTTGGTAAATCCGTCATGGTTAAGTTATGTTTACCACCGACTTCATAGAGTACTTCTACTCGATTGTCAGTAACTCTGAATTGATACTTGCCATATTTAATAGATTCATCGTTGACACTAAAGCGTTTGGATGCCTCTATTTTTCTTTCATAATACAGTACAAATAATTCTCTCGCATCTGCAGGGATTAGTAATGTATCATGTTGTGGATTTGAATGCCACGTTTCAAGTGTCACTTTATCAAAGAGTTCAAATGTTGTATCATCCTTTTTTAGTGTGAACGTGAAACGATTATTTTCTAATGTTATGTCGCTATCTAGCTCATCCTTAGCAACAAAACCTGTTTTGTCATAAGGTGCTCTTGGTATATATGTTGTCTTATGTCCTAAGACTTCGATAACGATGACTGTTGTTAACCCTGCCAGTAACAGAAGGGCTATGCTAAGTCTGATTATTTTTCTTTTCATAAACCCTCCTAGGATACTCGCATGATAAATTCTTCATAAACTTGGATGATGAATCCATATAGTTGTTGGAAGAGTGTTAATATTAATAAACCGATGAAAATAATAACCGCGACTGCAATCGCAGTGAAAAACAATGTGACTAATGTCTTTAGTAAGCCATATTCATGGATAACTAGAAGACCGAATATCGCCATATAACCAGTAAAGAATACTGAAATGCCATTAAAGGCCATATAAATGGATAACTCCTCTTGAATCAAGAAGTTAGATAAAATCACCATTGGAATGCCAATCCAAACCAGTGGAATGACCGCATAAGCGATGACTTTAAAGATTTCTATCATTTTTCCCTTACCTTCAAAAAGCGAGGTAATAGACCAATTGCCTATGGTTAGCAATATGACTGGTACAAAGATTAAGAAAAATGTCCTAGTGATCGAAAAGTTTTCGACATAAGGTGCCGATACCAAAAAGCCTGATGCTGTGACACTGAGTGCATTGGTAATTACCAGTAACAATAAGTAGATAATTGCCACGTGCATTTTACCTTTTTTCTCTAATTTAAAATCGTCATATCCTTTAAATGGATGTGTCAAAATATAGAGTGGAAACTTGATAAAATCTTCGAGGATTTGATGAAATATGACACGATATTCTATCTGTTTAATTTTGGTTAGGACAGGTTTAAGTGTCATATTTAGTCGTCTCCTTCACGCTTAATGGCTTGTTTAATAGATCTAGATATGCCAAATATGGCTAATCCAAATCCAATGACTAAAACGTAAGGTAACGTTTTAGCTAGTGAGTCGTTTCTATTTTGTTCAAATGCTTTTGAGTAGTTGTAATAGTCATACCCTAATTCTAGATTTTCCATGGCTGGCTTATACTCGCCTTGTCTTAGTTGTGCCCTACCAATACCTGCATACGCTAAGAAATAGTTCGAGTTCAGTTTCAAGACTGCTTCCCAAGTTGCTTTGGCGTCTAGATATGCCATGTTATAGTATTGATCAATGGCTAAGTTCACCAATTCACCAAACTGTACAGGTTCAAATATCATGATGCTTTTTGAGACATTATCAGTCACGACCAGCATCTCACCATGATATGAAACTGCGGTAGGACCTGATAGTTTGTTTTGTTCACTACCCAACCCACCGGATACATATAGTAAATGACCATCTGCATCATAGGTAAAGATACGACCTCTGTTGTTGTCAATGATGCTATAGCGTTGCATCGATGGATGGACGGTGATATCCACAATTGAAGATGGCCCAACATTCGTTCTGGTATCTGTTTCTTGGAATTTAGCGTCCCCAACTACCCCAACATACCCCTTATCTTCAAGGACATTTCTGCCTTTAAAGTTCAACTTTTTGACTGGTGCCCAATACTCTAATCTAGAAACTGTGAATATATACCCATCTGCGTCTATGTCTAATGAAGTAAATGATGTTTGTAGTTTTAATGCCATTTTTTCTCGTTGTTCTCTCGTTGAAAAACGATAAATCAACGCATCCAACACAGATAATTTGATGGTATTTGTCCCGAAATAGCGGTTAAAGTTACCCTCAACGTCAAACTCCATGACACCTTCAAATACGTCATAAGCAATGACATTCATTCTGCCAGTTCTATCGACTGACACCTTTAGTGGTTTAAACTTCAAGTTATCAAATATAACGTCATCTGGTTCTTTAACTTCACTAACCAGCAAATCGGTTGTTAAATCAAAGATGGCGATGCGTTCGTTATTATAATCTGCAACATATAAATGGTCGTTGAATACGTGTATGCCTTGTGGGCTATTGAGTGTGCCAGCTTCATCTGTTACACTTGGTAAAGATTTCACATATTGAAATGATTCATTGAATACGTGCACTTGATTGGCTGTCGCATCTGAAACATATAATAAGCCGTTATAGCTAAATACGTCCCTTAAGTCACCGAGTTCAATCGGATTGAGTACGTCATTTTCATCGACGAGATTTGAGTTATCTATGACCCTTAATACACGCATCGCTTCTGCTGAATCGATTTGATCCCAAAATGCATAATTATAAGATGCATTTAGTTTAGAAGAGGTGAGGATTATGCCACAAATTGTGAGTGTTAATATGATTAATTTTTTCATGTTTACCACCTATTTAATCCCTGAATGTGCCATGGTATCAATGATTCTTGATTGGCTAATGATGAATACTGTAATAGGTACAACTAGCATCAGTAATGCAACTGCTGCTGAAGCACCCGTTCTTGCAATACCACCTGCTACAATTTGTTGTAAAGCAAATGACAATGGTTTTAGGTTTTCTGTGAAGATATATGAACCACCATCGGTTGACCACAATTGTTGGAACAACAAGATAATGACCGTTAGCCAAGCTGGTTTTACCAGCGGCATGACGACTTTGAAGAATACTTTATATTCGCCCGCACCATCCATTTTAGCTGCTTCAAGTAGCTCTGTAGGGATGGTGATCATGAACTGTCTCATTAAGAATAAACCTAATGTGAATCCCCATGCTGGGATGATGATCGCCAAATGCGTGTCAATCAAGCCAAGCCATGAAATCACCAAGTAGTTAGGTACAGCTGTAACTAAACTTGAGAACATCAATGAATAGACGATTAACTGATTAATTAAGGCTTTACCTGGAAATTTGTGCTTTGCCAAAGGATATGCGGCAAGTGCTGCAAATAAGACGTGCCCTGATACACCGATAACCGTAATCACGAGTGTATTGTAGAAATACCTTGAAATCGGAATACGTGTATTGCCAATTAAGTTAAATAAGTCTGTGAAGTTTTCAAATGTGAAATTTCTTGGAAATAGTTTTGGTGGAAATAAGAATATTTCATCCAATGGTTTAAATGCATTTGCAATCGTAAAAACGAGTGGGTATGCGCTAAATAAACCAAAAGCGGCTAGTAAGATACCAAGAGCTAAGTCCCCTTGCCATGAACGAGATAAACGTTTCTTACCTTTTTTGACTGCTTTTTTACGCTTAATGTCTTGTAGTTTTAAATTTCTAATTTGTGATGAGTTTTTAGCGTCCATATCCTAAGTACCAACCCTTCTCAAGATTTTTTGGACCCCTAAGTTTGCAACAATCATGATTAAGAATAGAATCGTCGCAATCGCACTGGCATAACCTAACTCCATACGTTGTGACCCAGCACCAAAATCAATCAAATGCGTGATAATGGTGTGTCCTGAATACTCAACCGATGGGAAACCCAACAGTTGAGTTGAAACTGTTCCAATCCCAAATGATGCTGTGATTTGCATTAAAGCACCAAACATCAATTGTGGCATCATTTGCGGTAATGTGACATACCATAACTCTTGCCATCTATTTTTGATGCCATCGATTGCTGCTGCTTCATACAAGGATTTGTCTACTGTTTGAAGCCCTGCAACGAATGATAAGAAACTAATACCTAATGACAGCCATAACTGAACAATGATGATAATCATCAATGCATATTGTGGTGTTTTCAACCATAATATCGGGGCATCAATGATATTCATACTGATTAAAAATGCATTTAAATACCCATATAGGTCACCATTAAAGATCAGTTGCCACAATAAGAATGCTGATCCACTGATAGATGGGGCATAAAATACGATTGTTAATACCCATCTTATTTTTGGTGGTAATTCATTGATTAACCAAGCGAATATGAATGCGGCTGCATAACTGATTGGCCCAATCACAATGGCTAAGATAAATGTGTTTCTTAACGCGATTAAGAACACATCATCGTATAGTAATAAATAGATGTAATTTTCTAGCCAAACCCACTTTGGTGGGTTTAACATATCAAACGTCGTGAAACTTAAAAATAAGCTCATGATAACTGGCAAGATGGTGAATGTAAAGAAAATAATTAAAAATGGTGCCATCATACCGTAAAATACTTTTTTAGATTTCATTTGTTTGAAAAGCGATTGTTTGTATTTTGTGTTTATTGTCATAAGCCTAACTCTTTTCGCTTTCTATATATCTCTTCATTGATCTTTAAGTGATAATGATAGAGTGAATCTTGAGGTGAAACATTACTATTTAACACTGCTCTAAAGGCATTATCAATATGTCTACCGACGATATAATCACCTGGTACTGTTGGTATACCAACCGCTAAAGCTCTTTGTTCTTTCAACATTAAGTAGTCTTTAACCGGCCAAGGTAGTTGTTCAAACGATTCTAAGTTTGCAGTCGGATATCTCGCCGCTGACCCAATGATTGCTTCCATACCTCTCGCATAGTCAGTTTGAGTATCTTTACCCAACCACCATTTCAAGAATGTCCAAGATGCATCTTTTTCTTTGGTATTACTCATAATGACCGATGAACTCACGGTTGACGTTGATTCTTGGTGCAGGATGCCGTCACGGTATACACCTGGCATTAATGCATAATCCCATTGTCCTGCAATTTCTGGTGCAAATACACTTAAGGTATTATATAAGGAATAGTTTGCAATCCCAATTGGCATTTCACCACTTCTAAAGCGGTTAGCAAAATTCGCTTCAAGTGCGAAGCCATAATCAGAAAATAGTTTTGTAAAATCTAAGAACGCATCAATGTTTGGCTTTTGAAGCATCCCTGATTCACTGCCCTCATTGATATATAAATCGCCACCATTTTGACGCATCATTGCGTATAAAACGGTTGATAATGAGCCTTGAGACACTGGCACATAAAATTCTAAATATCGTTTTTGCAACATCGGGGAAATATCGATGACTTCATCCCATGTTTTTGGTACCTCGTTAATACCAATGCTCTCTAGAATATCTTTTCTATAGAACATCACTAAGAAGTCTTCTGTATCTGGTAAAGCATATGTGCTGCCATTAAATGTTAATGCTTCAAGGGCAGACGGACTAAACCATGATGCGACTTCACTATAATCTTCAAATTTTGTTAAATCGACAATGGCATTTCTGATGCCCCAGTTGACTGGCATTTTTTGATCAACACCAATCGCAACATCTGGCCCATTACCAGATAATGTTGCTTGTAATAAAATGCCCATATTAACCATTTTAAGGTTAACGTTGATGCCTTCTTGAGTCGTAAATGACTCATCGATTAATTGTCTTAATAATGTGGTTTGGTCTCTACCTGTACCAATCCATACTTCGATGGTTGGACCATCAACTGTGACACCTGAACCAAAATCTGAGTCATCTAGGAATGACCCAAAGAACAACGTCGTTTCATGCCACATCTTTTGAAAGAAATTCACTTTAATAGAAGGCAACTTATGCGTATCACCAGTGACAAAGATTTGATCTAGTGTTAAAGGCTGTTCTGATACTGTGATGACCCAGCTACCAAGTGCTGATATATTTTGTTCAAACTCTCTAAGACCGTTTTGCACATTCTTTTCGTCTGTGATGAACTTCTTAACTTGATTAGAAGTTCTATCAAATGCACTAATTAACGTACTTCTACCGCCTGATATTTGAATGATATCACTTCTGATTTCTTTCAATTCAGATTCAAAGAAAGCCAATCTTTCTTCATAATTATTGATATATCTCTTTAATAGATAATCTTGATAAGGATCTGGGTTTAAGCCAGTTCTCATAACAACTTCACGGTAAAAACTTCTAAATGATTGGATTAAAACATTTACACGTTGGACAATTTGGCCGTATTCACCAATACTGGCTTGTAGGGTGACTGTATTAGTCCCTGCTTCAAGATAAATATACTGAGGTGTTTTCCCACCTAATGTAACATATTGAAGGTTACTATTGTATTTGAACTCAACCGACTTGGCTTCTTCAAAAGGGATCTTACCATTTACTTTTAGTGTTCTTGTTGAACTTTGTCCGGATGAGAAGTTTTGCATTGCCTTAAACGTTAGTTTGTAAAAACCACTCTCCGTGACATTAATGTCCCAAGTAATTTCATCCCCAGCAATGCGCCAGTTATTTCCGCCGATTGCATTATAGCGTGTAATAAATGATTCATAAGGTGAAAACTTAAACGTCGAAAATTCTGCAATCGGATTTAAAGAAGGTGAACTCTTTAAAGATGCTTCTTCTGCTTCAATTTGATAGTCTGCTTCGATAACGTCATAACCTAAATTTGAGTAATGGTCAAAATAACTTTGATATAGTGGTGCTTTCTCAGCTTGAAATAAATATAAGTTACTTACGACTACTGGTTCACGTTTGCTGTCAAGCGTGATGGTATTCACACCTTCGTTAAAGTAAAAATAATATGGTTCGTTGTAATAGCCAACGCGATCTTTAAATGTATCGGTTGCCCATAAGTGCTTCTCAATTTGTTTAGGTCTAACATCCGATATGCCTGGTTCTCTGTCATCTGATACTTTATATGCGTCTTCAAAGAATCTTAGTAAGGATATACTTTCTGATTCAATAAATGGATAACTGCCGTTAATCAATACACCTTTTTGAATAGAAGAACTTCTGCCTAGAATACTATAGTACTCAATACCCAAGTTGTAATAACCAGCAACATCCACAATCACTTCAAATGTGATGTCGCCAGATTCAGGTATATATAAACCACGTTTACTAATCCCGTTGTCATCAGTGAATGATGCTGCATAAGGCACATCTTCTGCCACTAAACCATCGGTATAGTTAAAAACTTCCAAATCAACCGGAATTTCTTGGTTTGGAAACGTTTGTTCATATAATGTTTTATATGTTTGATATGTGTCTTCGCTAGTGGTTTGAAGTTCGTAAATAGAGCCTTCATAACTACTCGTATAAGCGCTTTCTTTTTCTGGTTTGGATAGCCATAACCCTATTGGAATCGCTAGGACTAGTAGCGAGATTAAGACTTTTTTCATAAGTCACCTCTTCTAAAATTTAAGTTGTATAGTCAATTCAAAAATAGTATAGCATTTTGTCACTTGACTAGTCAAGTTAATACGTGTTATTTTAAGCGATAAATTGCTCAACCTTTTCAATTAAATCATTTTCTAAAGTATCGATTTTCTTATACCCGTTCAGTAATATACTAAGCGTCAATAAAGACAGCCCTGATAACCCAAAAATCAGACTAAACAGTGGAATCAATATCATGGTATATGTAAACATGAACCCTAGTACAATTACTGCAAGACTTCTAAGGATGAACGCAACCGTCAATAGATAGCTATGCTTAATCATAGCGGTAATCTTTAAATCATATAGCGCACTTAAGATTAACCCATGATAAAAAGCAACTATACTAAAAATGAATAAACTGCCAGTTATCGTGAAACTGATGAAATAGTACCAGTTGAATGGCTCAATACCGCTATAAAAGAATGTTGCGTTATATAAGAGTATCAAAAGAATTACCCAAAACACGATTGTTACTTTAAATAACCGCTTATAAATCGCCCTTAAAATTTGAATGTAGGTTGCGAATACAGGTAAACTATTTTTCTTTAAAATCGCCCTTAATGAAAGGCTGCCTGCCGCTAATGCAAGCGGTAAACCGATAACCACAAGACCAAGAATAGTCGTGATGATCATCGCTATATTAAGTAGTACGATTTTAAAGAAAATGTCCGTATATTGATAGAATTTTGAATTCACATATTTATCGAAAAATGACATAAAGTCTCCCTTTTATAAAACACAAGAACAAGCAACATCTAGGTTGCTTGTTCATTGGTTTTAGTTTTTGTTATGCAGGTGCAACTACGGTTACAACTGTAGTAGATGCATCTTTAAAGCTTGTCATAGGTGCTCTCCAACCGCCATCTGCAGCTGATGCTGTAGTTGCAGGGAATTTTGCCCATGGGTTAATGAAATGGTATGCTACAAAGTCTCTAGCAGCTGCCGTCACAACAACATCTGCAACAGTCGTTGTGATCACAAGACCATTTTTACCAATTAGTAGCATATCGCCTTCTTCTAAGATTGCGCCAAGACCTACTAATTGTGCACTGTTTGCTGCATAGGCTGTATCATCGAACCAACCTAGTGCTTTTGTATAAGTTTGTTTAGGTAAGATATTTCTGACAAATTTAGCTTGGTAGCTGCTGTTAAGTACGGCAACTGTACCGAATGCTTCTGTGTAAATACCACTCCAGTTTTCGACTGCTTTGATATCTGTTACTAGGTAGATATATGCACCTAGTTTAGAACCATCTGTTAAGTTTCTTCTGTTAAAGTAGTCTGTTGCGTTAGTTACCACAACTTCTGTTGGCATACCATCAAAAGTCATAGTTGTCGTAACAGTTTGATCAACTGTAACTAGATTGGATGCAACTGAGTCTGTATGAGTCGCAAGACCAATACCTTTAACGATATAACCGTTAACGCCATTGAATCCTTCAACACTAGATACTTCAAATTCAGTGCCTTCTGTTTCACCCACTAATTTAGTGAATGCGCCAAGTTTTACATAGATTTCATAGTAGTCAGTACCTTCTACTGCTTCCCATGTCAATAATTCAAGGTTTGTACCATCAACTGCTACCACTGGTGCAGCAAGTGTTTGAATTTCAATCTTCTTATATGTGATTTCATTCGACATTAATGAAGAACTGAACTTGAATTGGTCTTTTGTGATTGCTTGTACTGAGATTTGATAACCATCATCTTCTGATAAAGCTAAATCCAATGATGATAAATCTAATGAAGTTTGTGTCATTGGTGTACCGAATGCCTCACCATTAACGAATAATTGATAGTTAAGGGCGTTTGGTACAGCTTCCCATGACAATGTGTGTCTATTTAAAGTAACAACAGGGGTTGCAATTGGATCTGGTAATTCAATTAGCACTCTATAATCTTCGATTAAATCTAATTCTACTGTTGTGATGTCAAAAATATCTTGAACATCTTTGGTCATTGCACCTCCAGTATAACCAGTGTAGAATAAATTCGACGCTAAGAAGATTCTACCTTTTTGTGCATCAACTGGTGTAATGAACATAACATAGCCATCAGCAGGAATAAGTTCTTCAATTCCTAAGAATAAGTTACCACCTGCACCGTTATTCCATGTAACATCCGTGTGAGTTAACACCGTAACACCATCTACGACATCTAGTTGTAGGAAAACCCCAGTTTGTAATCTAACATGGATGATATTGTAATCTGCATCTGTAATGATCAATGAACCATATGGGAAAGTTGGAATACCATTATTAGTTGGATATTCAGCAGCATGTTCTACTAGTTGTTCACTATAGAATGTTTTAGACATAATGTGTAGTACGTCATTCGTTCTAAATTGTGCGCCATATGAACCATTATTAGCGAATGCTTCAGTATCGTTATATGAATATTGAATCCAATCTTCACCGATGACTGCTGCATCTAAAGTCATGTCTAGTGTTTCTAAGACAGTAATGACTCTATCCACGTGTGTTACGTTGTTTGATAAGTCAGTTGCTGTATAAGTAATGGTATATTCACCAGCAACATCTTTATTGTATGTGCCGTAATCGATTGTTACTTCTACATCATATCCATCTCTATTATCTCTTGCAGTCACATTTGCCATAAAGTCCACGGTTTGTGTTTGTAAGTGTGATAATGCAGGTAATTTGCCATCCACTAAACTTAAGAATGCTGGTGCAATCGTATCTGGTGCAGCAATGACTTTAAGTGTAAAGGTTTTAGTTTCTACTGCTTCACCTAATGTTAATGTTGCTGTTAGTGTTACCGTTTTATCTTCGTTTGCTCTAGAGACTTCACCGTTAGTTTTAATCACGGTTGCATCACTAGATGCCCATGTAACAGTTACTTTGTCTACTTTATCTAATAATGTCAGATTTTTTGTAACTGAATCTGCGTTGTCACCTGATTCAAAGGTAACGACTACACTTTCTAAGGCCTCTGTAACGATTTCTGCATTGCTTTTTTGGTTACATGCAACTAGTGCAATTGTAGCAATCAGCATCATGGTCAATGTTAGAATGCCTTTTGTAATACTTGATTTCTTCATTCGACTTTTTTCCTCCGTTTTAATTGTATATACATCTACACTCATTATAACCACGGTCAATTGTATAGTCAAGTGTTTTTGAAAGCGTTTTATAAATTTATGCAAAAATAAAAGGGCATTAAGCCCAATTACTGTTTAGAACTAAAAGCCAAATCTATATGTTTAACCGGTAAGTACCCTTCTTTAGAAATGACTTCTTCTAAGAATGGGATGGTCTTGGTGCTGCCGTTTGTGTATGCATCAATCCAATAGAGTGCTTCATCAGCTCGTCTAATTTGAGCGAATAGTCTGTTTTGAAGGACTTCAAGACCGAATGCTCTATATCGTTCATGCCACATATTTTCTGTGGATGCTAAGAATGCACGTATTTTCGTCTTGAATCGTTTAACCAGTCTAATTGTAACGTTAAAGTCACCGTTTGTAAAGTATGCTTTCAGCATCGATTGTCTTATTTGTAATTTATATTTTAACACTTCCGCAAGTAGCATATGGTGATCTAAATTCATGGTCTTTAAGATTCTTATGTGCCTATTGGTTTTTCTGATTGGCAAATTGAGTTTTTGATAGTCATATCCGACCAAATCATTTAAATAAATACCTAACAACAAGTCGTCCCATAGTAGTTGAACAGGATAATACCCATAATCATTAATATCAGATGCACACTTCATTTCCTTGAAAGATAATGTTGTCACATGATTTAAGTAGTCTGGATTTAATTTTTGATTGTGCATGATATTTGAGACATCATATAAACCTAAGAAACTTGTCTCATAATCCACATATGCCCCATCATCTTGCCACTGTGTGAAAATTATCTCGTGCAACCCAAGCTTTTTGGATGCTTCTATTGCACAAGAAGCTGTTTGAAGTGTTTTCTTTTGATCGTATGCTAATTTAGTCCATATCCATGTACCGCTAGCCATAATGACTTTACGGTTCATTTGTAAGTGCTTCTCTAGCATTTTCAAATAGATTTCAACATCTTTATTATAATAGTCCCAATATACTAACCCAACATTTTCTGGAATTTGATTTACCATGTCATCATCAAATGAAATGGTGTAATCATAATAGTAATTGGTTTTTGAGCGATGTCTAAAAAACATATCAGACCAAATGAATACTTCTTCGTAACCATGTTTCAAACAAATCGAGTTCACTTGATTCAAATGCGCCATAAATAGGGCTTCTGGATTTTTATACCCATGCTTTTTATAGTAGTTACCAAAACTAAACCCAAACGTTTCATCCATACCAACATGGATTCGATTGGTTTTAAATGCTTGTTTAGAAAAATCAATCATTGCATTTATAAAATCATCAGATGTCGTTACAAGTAATACATCCTTTTGATCGCTAAGATGCGCACTGCTTGACCATCTTAAAAACTGTCCCATATGCCCTAGTGTTTGTATACAAGGGATTAAAGTAACCCCTAAACTGGTTGCATAAACATCCAATGCTTGAAGTTCTTCTAATTTGTACTTTCCTCTAAGATAACCAAATTTTGGATAATCCTTGAGTTCATACACGTCTTCCATGTATAACCATATTTCATTAAACCCGAGCAATGCCTTTCTTTTGATGACTGTCTTAAAGTAATCTAGTTGAAACACGGCATTTCTAGATAAATCGACCATTGTTCCTTTGACTCTAAATCCATCATCTGGGAGCATTTGATCAAAGTGTGTGTAGTGATTAACTGCTAAAAGACCACTTGGTATATTTTTATAATACAGTGTGTCACCATCGATTTTGGTGATATCAGATGGTATGAAATGCTTGATGTTGTGTGAAATATTTAACTCATTCAAAACGTGTTCAATGTTCATTTTTTTAACCTCACTATTACTATTATGCCAATTATTGCAAAAATTGTAAATAAGGGAATCCCGATATACAGTGTGATATTACTACTAGATGGTACATCAACGACTGGTTCTTCTACGGTATAGGTATATTCATAAGATAATTCAGCTTTCATCCCAGTAGATAACTCGTAATAAATCGTAAAGTGATTAATGCCTTCATTGATTGAATCAAATGTTGCTTTTCTTAAGCCTGCATATTGAATCAGTGCCACTTTTTGAATACCTGTTTCCTGATGAATGACATACATGCGGTCGATTAATCGATCTGGGTCGTCAAATGATACTTTGAGTTCAAATACAGGATTAATATGGTTATGTTCAATTGAAAATGTTGGTAAGATGGTTTCTTTGACGTAATAAGCATAGATAACATCTTCAAATACGCTTGTACTGGACAATGTATCGGTTGTCACACTGATGGCTGTATCTATTTTCGAGTCAATTTCTATGGTTTCAGTTAGACTATCGGGGATAATTTTATTACCGTTAACATAAATGTTATAAGCTAAACTAGGTAAGTGGATCGACAATGTATCATCAGAAAGTGTGGTTGTGATATTGGCTTTTGAGACAGGTTTAATGAATAATACTGCATTCGATACAGCTCGATGGGTTAAGGGTCCACCCTCTGATGGGCTATTCAACATTTTAAAATCATCGCCATCTTTTATGATTGCTTGAGTTGAACCGCCGCCGTCTAAATTAAAGCCGGTAACTATACCTTTTTCTTTCATAATATAAGCAAGTTCTCTTAGGTTAACTCCATTAGAGAACCCGGTTTGTCTCCCATCGACTGTGATCAGGATTGGTTTGTTATTACTATCAAATCCGATTCCTGTACGTGGGTGTCTAGATTCATTATTACTTGTACTTTGACCACCAATTTCTGTGAAAGCTTTGATTGTCCCATCTTCAATGATTTTAGAATCTACACCTAGTAATGTGCTAGCAGCATTGACAAATTTGACTTCCTTCTGAACCTTGACATAAGCACCTAGACTTAATAGTGTATTGACTGTTTCGTCTTTAGATAAGATTGACACTTTTGTGGCAGTCGTTTCAATTGGTTGTGTTTTTTCTTCGGGTTGATTCAGCAAGAAAAAGAAATTGTTATCCGTCACAGTTTTCATTTTGATGTCAAATGTGAAATGTTTGTCATTCGGTTTATTAATCGAATCATAATTATAAAATAGCCCCGTTTGACCATCTTCAATCGTTGAGTCATTGAAGGTTTCAAGATTGACGACTTTTAGTAATGCATTGGTATCTTTGTGATAGAAATAGGCTTTATATTGTCCTAATGTCAGTTTTTTGTGTGTATTTAATAGATTGCCGTTTGGGTTCAATTCAATGGCAAAGTATTTATCGTGATTGATGGATTTGACTAGTCTAGAGCCAAATATCATATTTGCATTAATGGTTTGACCTGTTTGAAAGTAGTCACCGTTTACTCCTGCGATGACTTCGTATCCTGGATTGTTTAACTCGAAATCTCTTGCTAAAGCGCGAACATCTTTGTTCACTAAACTACCATCTGGCGCGAAAAAGCTCCAAGTTGTAAGTGACAATGTATCGCTACCTTCAATCACAGAAATGTTTTGAATGGACTCAGTACCTAGGTCATTATAGACATTCGCTGAGATGTTTTGATAAGTCACCCCTTCGATACTGTCACTGGTTTCAGATATGACCACATAATCTAGCCCAGCAGCTTTCAACTGCAGTGGCGTTAACAATATGAGTAAAACTATTAGAATTATCTTTTTCATTTTAATACCTCATTCGGTAGAATTGATATCATCTGTCTACCGGTCATTTCTTCTATTTGTGTTGCAATAAATGCTTTTGACTGCGGACATTGCATGGTTACACAAATATCATCATTCATTGGTGTCTTATAAAGTACACCCTCTCTTTTATAGTAGAGATAACATTCGTGCCACAGTGCATTTAAGATTTTTGTGTTAGATACAACCGCGACCTTACCTTCATTTTTTACTTGATCAATTGCGTTTACACGTTTATATGTTTTGACTGAATCCGTCCCATGTCCTTTGGATGAGAACATCGGACTGATAAAGGTTTCTGGGTTTTTGAGTTTTCCTTTTTGTCTAAGTTTGATTGAATAGGGTAATGTCGATATCGACAATACTTCAATCTTTAGCTGCATAAAATGTGGTTTTGGACTATAAAGAGACATCTTAATCGTATCACCTGGCAAATAGTAATATTCTGTAAATGATGGATGATACTGAGCATAAATATTTTTCAGGCCATTGTGATTAGACAATAGCGTCGCAGCATATTGTCTCCCGTTGGCTAAATCATAAGTACCAATGTCTTCTGATTCATCTGTGATATAACGCCAAAATGGTCTATACACACATGATCCTTCTGTTAGAACGCCATCTATCATACCTTTAAACAAGGCTAAACCGACATCAGACTCATCGATCGCATGGCCACCCATGTAAATAGATGACACATCTAGGTTCTTATGATCAAGCGATAATAACCCTTTTGGTTTAAAGTGGTCACTATATCGTCTGATAAATGGTAATGGTAAGGTAATCACACCTTCTATACCATAAAAAGGATATGGTACACTCATCACTTTGTGATACCATGCTCCACCAAAACAGGTTTGTTTTTCTTTGCCATCGATTTTCCCGAGTTGTTTTACTTGAATCGTCATATTATCAACTACTTTCAGTGGTCATTATATCAATATTTTTTTTACTTGTCTATACATAAAGGTGAATCAAAAAAATAAACGATTGCTCGTTTATTAGCCTTTGATGGCATGTTGTACAAATTTATATTGGTCCGCGCGGTAGTAAGACTTTACATATTCGAATGGTCTACCATTGGTTAAAAATGTATTTCTAACGATTAATAATGTTGGTACATTCTTGTTCACTTCAAGCGCAAGGCTGACTTTAGAATCTGCGGATATGGCTTCGATGGATTGTATACAATATGAGATTTGCATATCGAGTTCTTTTTCAATATATTGATAGAATGACCCCTGAAGGTTCTCTTTTTCAATGGTTTTAAACAATTTTGCAGGAATATATAATTGTTCAAATAGCACTGGAATATCGTTACCATAACGAACACGTTCGATATAGATCACATCATCTTTTTCATTTAAGAATAATTTGTCTGCAATTTCTACATTCGCTTCAATGCGTTCAAAAGTTAAAATTTTGTTAGACACTTTTCGATTAGTCGCTGCCATTTCTTCTGTGAATGATCTAACACCATGGATGTTTTTCTCAATCTTTCGTTGGGAAATAAACGTCCCTTTACCCTTATGTCTGTAAAGATACCCATCATTCACTAAATTATTTAGGGCTTGTCTAACCGTCATACGTGAAACTTCGTATTGATCCTTTAATTCATTTTCTGATGGCACTAAGTCGCCACTTTTAAGTTCACCTTGAGTAATCTTAAGTTTGATATCAGATTCGATGATTTTGTAAATAGGTGTTGCCATAATGTCACGCTCCATTTTTTTATAAGTTATACTTATGATAAAATCCTATACAGATTTGATTGTTTTTTCTATATTCTTTCCTTATAATTACATATAGACTTAAAGGAGAGATATACATGAATCATTTTCTAGTTTTTGATATCGGTGGCACCGAAATTAAATATGGGGTCATCAATCAAGATGGTCAATTAATCTTTAAAGACAAAATGCCTTCTAAAAGCGCGCTTGGTGCTAATCATATTTTAGATGATATAGTACGTGTTTCAAAAACACTGATACCACTACATAATCCTAAAGGTGTTGGCATTTCTTCTGCAGGTGTCATTGATTCAACCACTGGTGAAGTACTTAGTGCCACAAGTACCATCGTCGGCTACATCGGTATGAACGTCATTGATTACTTGTCGTCTAGGTTAGATTTACCCGTTTCTGTCATGAATGATGTAAACTCAATGGCATTATGTGAGGCTAACCTTGGTGCCGCAAAAGACTCAAAACTGACCATTGCGTTAACGGTTGGCACAGGAATTGGTGGTGCAATCGTACTAAACGGGCAATTAATTGAAGGCCACGGTTTTTCTGCAGGCGAGTTTGGGTTGATGCAAATTGAGTCTTGTATGTATGAGCAAATCGCATCTACTTCTGCTCTAGTAAGATTGGCAAAATCCACATTGGGTGAACAAATTCAAAATGGTGTCGATGTCTTCAATCTTTACGATCAAGGTAACGAAAAAGCCATTCAAGCAGTTAGCACCTTTTATAATAACCTGAGTATCGGGATTGTAAACCTCATCTATGCCTTTAACCCGGAATTAGTTGTGATTGGTGGCGGTATAACAGCCAGATCAACATTCATTGATGAATTAACAACATTCATTTCTGCTAAGTTAAATGACCACTTAAGAAAATACACACAAATTAAAGCTGCTACTTATAAGAACGACGCTGGCATGATAGGTGCTTTTTACCATTTCTTAAGTAAATATCCACAATAACTAGTATATACAACTATTATATATCGTGATTAAAGACTTTACAAGTAAACATTTTTTTATCATTGGAAAAGACGAGTTAGTCTTTTCTTTTTTTCGTTTTTCACTTATCTATACAATTAAGATTGTCTTTTTATTATTTGGTGTTATCATATATATAGACAAAGTTTAGTTTGCATTAAAAGGAGTGACGATTTATGGTGCTTAAAGGATTGCATGTTGTGTTAGAAGATCAAGTGATTTATGGTGACGTTTCAGTTGAAGGCGGTTTTATTACGGCCATTACTGAGTCTAATATACCAGAAACGGATGAGGTTTTTTATCTCGTGCCGGGGTTTATTGATTTACATATCCATGGATCGAACAACTATGACGCGATGGATCCACATATTGAAGATATTGAACAGATGGCCCTTTCATTAGTTAAAGAAGGCACGACTGGATTCTTGCCTACAACCATGACACAAACACTTGAACATATTACACAAGCACTTTCTAATATTGCGTTATATCATAAACGTCAAAACCCACTAGCCAGTCAAGTATTAGGTATTCATCTTGAAGGCCCATTTATCAATATTGAAGCAGCAGGGGCACAACCGAAAAACTGCATTATTAAAGCAAATACCGATACTTTCAAATTATTAGAAAAGGCATCTAATCACCTTATAAAAAAGGTATCATTAGCACCAGAAATAGATGGTGCAATTGACTTGATAGACTATTTAAAAAGTAAGCAGATAGTTGCGTCAATTGCACATACAAAGTCAGATTATAAAACCGTTAAAAAAGCCATTGAACATGGTGTATCTTCAATGACACATACCTATAATGCAATGACCCCTTTACACCATAGAGATATCGGGGTCGTTGGGGCTGCACTACTACATGATGAAGTATTAGCTGAACTAATCTATGATAGAATCCATGTCTCAAAAGAGGCTGCGCAGATATTATACAAAATGAAAGGTGCAAATGGTATTGCCCTCATCACAGATAGTATGCGTGCTAAGTATATGCCTGAAGGGCTATCAGAACTTGGTGGGCAGAAAGTCATCATCACAAAAACAGATGCTAGGCTTGAAGACCAGACCCTTGCTGGTTCTATCCTAAAAATGAATGATGGCTATAAAAATCTCATAGAAGATTTTAAATTACCCCTATATGAGGCTTCTAAAATGGCTTCATTAAATCCTGCTAAATCGCTTGGACTTGATTACCTAATGGGTTCAATTCAAGTGGGGAAGTGTGCAAATCTAGTTATCCTAGATAAACAGTTTCAAGTTATTCAAACCATCATAAATGGCAAAATCGTATTTGGAGGTACGCATGAACATACACATATATAATAGTAAAACACAAATTGATCAAGCGGTAGCAAAGCTGCTAATTGAACAAGTCAATGAAAAACCGAATAGTGTCTTAGGCTTAGCAACCGGCTCTACCCCAGTAGGCATATATCAGTTGTTGACGAAAGACCACAGTAAAAATCAAACAGATTATCACGCAGTAAAAACCGTTAATTTGGATGAATACATTGGATTACCAAAAACGCACACAGAATCTTATTACAATTTCATGAATAGACATTTATTTAGTCAAATTAACATAGACCAAAAGAACACATATATCCCAGATGGTTTATGTAGCGACCAACAGGCCGCATGCGATGCTTATAATCAGGTTTTAGATAATTATGTGCCAGATATTCAATTATTGGGCATAGGGACAAATGGACATATTGGTTTTAATGAACCCAATACATCTTTTCTATCCAAAACACATATCATCGAGTTGGCTGAAAAAACACGTAAAGATAACGCTAGGTTCTTTAACTCAATTGATGAAGTACCAACACATGCAATCACAATGGGGATTCAAAACATCATGAATGC
>Ga0265295_1003899_pt1 | contig 20875 bp, 21 predicted proteins | sample Munlansysbiofilm_FD_192503 | JGI IMG/M metagenome (GOLD analysis project Ga0265295, IMG submission 192503) | Leachate microbial communities from a municipal landfill in Southern Ontario, Canada - Methane capture system biofilm | ecosystem: Engineered > Solid waste > Landfill > Unclassified ... | reverse complement strand
ATTATAAGCATCAAAAATGAATGCAACCAAAATCCGATAATATTATTTTCAAAAGGGATTGGGGTGTTCATAGACATCAGATTAGAATAAACCGTTATGGGTAAGAAAATTGCATTGAAAACAGTCAAAACTTTCATGGTCAGATTTAGTTTGTTGGAAAGGAGAGAATTGTTGGTTTCCTCCAATGACTCGATAGTTTCTTTGGCGCTTTCCAGAGAGCTCCAGAGGCGGATATTGGTGCCGACCAGGTCTTGATAGTAAGGCTTGAGTTCCGGATTAACTAGTTTGGTGTCCATTTGCGCCAAGGACTCTAGGATAGATCTTTGAGGTTTGAGGGTGCGACGAAAATTCAAAACATCTCTTTTGGCAATCGAAATTTCTCGCACCATCTCTTTTTCGTCCCCGTTAAAAACATGTTTTTCGATGATGTCGATGTTGCGATGGATGTGGTCTAGACGAGGAAAACAGGACTCGACCAGAATTTCAACCAAATTATAAAGGAGGTGAGCCGAAGTATCACTCATAAAAATCTTTCTTTTGCCTTCGCTGTTTTGAAGTTTTTCAAAAAATTCCGTCAATTGAAAAATTTTGTGATCATGTCCGGTAATCAGGTGATCTTTGGTAATGACGATATCCAACTCTCCCGGATAGGTGGTTCTTTCTATGTTGTCATAAAGCGGGATATGCAAAGTCAAAAAAATGCAGTTTGGATAAACGGTAGCCTTCGGTCGGATGGTGGGCGTGATAAATTCTTCAATCGCCAGAGGATGAATATTGAAATTCTCCTGCAAGTAGCGAGTAGTGGAGCTGTCCGGATTTTCAAAATCTATCCAGGTTAATTTTTTAAAAGAAATTGTTTTCATTTTTTTGTTTTTGGTCCGGTTTTTTTATTTTTTATAACTCAAACATTTTCCAAAAAAATTGTCTTTTTGAAAAAGGGAGTATATTATTATTGTATAACTTTTTCGTTCAAATTGCAAAAAAATAAAATAAGTAAATATGACAAAAAAAGCCATCCTCTTACTCATCAGATTTTATCAAAAAGTTTTATCTCCCGATCAAGGTTGGTTAAGCTATCTTTTTTCAGAGCGGTTTTGCCGTTTTCACCCGACTTGTTCGGAATACACCTATCAAGCTATTGATAAATATGGTCTTATTAAGGGCGGTTGGTTGGGTTTGAAGCGGATAATCCGTTGTCATCCTTGGAATGACGGCGGTTATGATCCCTTGAAATAGTAAATTTTTCGGTCTGAAATTTGTTTTTGAGGATATTTTTTTTGAAAAACATTTTTGAGGAGGAAAAGAAGTTCTTTTTTAGAAAAAAGGGGAGGAGCTGCAATGTTCTGGGAAAAAGCGGAAAAAAAATCGAAGAATTGCAAATCGGTGGCGGTTGTTTATTTCTGTCAAATTTGCGGAGAGAGAAGAGCTTGTCGGGTAGATGGGGAATTGATTGAGTGTCGTAAATGCTTCGATCGGCGAGAAAGATGTCCTGATTCAAAAAGATATTTATATCGGGAAGATCGTAGCGTTATATTCGGTTGTTGCTTGGGTAAAATAAAGGAGTGAGGATTTTTTAATTTGGAAACCGGGAGGTAAAATATGGATAGCGATAATGATGATGTTTCGATAGTTTTTCTTTTATATTGTCATTATTGTGAGCAAATTTGCGGTTGCGAAACATTCGGAATGCGGAAATATTGTCCGTCGAATGAAAGATATTGCCCGTGCAGATTTTTGCCTGACGAGTACGTGTTATTTCTAAAGCGAGATGAATGTCCGGAGTGTATTTCCGGGCCGTTGCATTTTCTTACCGAAGAGGGTCTCTATATCCCCTAAAAAATAAAAAAAATCTTTTGATTTGCTCCGAGTGTCGGGAAAACTTTCCCGGCGCTCTTTTTTATTTTTGCTTATTTTTAATTTAAATAATATAATGGAGGAAAAGAGAATATTTTTATTTATGAAGAATTTTTTTAAATTTACTTTTTTTATTTTTGTTTTGATCGGGGTTGTTTTTGGCGCCACTTATATTTACGCTTTCTCTCCTTACTTTGTTTTTTACCCGGAGGCGGATGTTGCTACGGGTGAGTTTTCTCCCGATCAGTCTTTGATTATTAAATTTCCCAAGTCCATCAATACCGAATATTATCGGGATAAAATAAAAATTACGCCCGAAACTTCTATGAAGGCGGTTATTAACGAGGAATTAAATCAGGTAGTGATTACTCCCAAGAGCGCCTGGAAAGTAAACGCCGATTATCGGGTGGAAATTCCCAAGGGACGAACCGAAAATTTGATGCAAATGGAGGGTCGAATTTTCAATTTTAAAACGGTTGATTATCCCAAAGTGATTTCGGTCAATCCTCAAGACAAAGAGGCGGATGTTCAATTGGATATTGAGGACCCCATCAAGGTCAAATTTGATAAATCGACCGAACATTTTTTTATTGATTTTCGTTTGAGTCCTCGAGCGGAATTGGATTTTCAAAACAACGAAGAAAAAACCGAATTCAATATTTTGCCCAAAGAAAATTTGACCGAGGGGGCGAACTACAAATTGGAAATTTTTGCCAAAGCCAAATATGCTCCCGATAGCAGTTATTATAAAATTCAGGAAACTTCTTTTGCCACCTTGCCCCCCAAACCCAAAACTTGGGCCCAAAATTTGGAAGAGCGAGTGGTTCAAGCCAAGAGATTTACCCCGGCTCAAATAAGTGAAGGTAAATATATCGATGTTAATTTGGCCACCCAAATAATGACTATTTTTGAAGACGGTAAACTTATTAATTCTTTTTTGATTTCTTCGGGTAAGCGCGGAATGGACACCCCCAAGGGAGAGCATCAAATTTACAATAAATTTCCGCGTCCGTGGTCCAAGAAATACGGATTGTATATGCCTTTTTGGATGGCGATTACTTCGGACGGTAAGTACGGGATTCATGAATTGCCCGAATGGCCGGGCGGATATAAGGAAGGGCAAAATCATCTCGGTATCCCGGTTTCGCACGGCTGTATGCGATTGGGAGTCGGGCCGGCGGAATTTGTCTATAATTGGGCGGAGATCGGGACGAAGGTGGTAATATATTGAGTTTTGTAAAGTTTTTAAAGTTCACCCTGCTAAATTTGAAAACTATTTAACGGGGTAAATAAAGTTTATAAAGTGGGGCAATTTTTTAGTAAGCGCACAATTTTTTTGATGCTCAATAATTGATTTTTAATACTCATTTAATTTTTTGGACATATTAAAAAAAGGATTTGATATGAAAAAGTAAAAAATAAAAAACTTAATTTAGAATTATATTTCTGTTTTATACATAATACTTGCTACATAATTCATAATACTTATAAAAAATATGGATATTTTTCAATCAATTATTTTGGGAATCGTGCAGGGGTTGGGAGAGTTTTTGCCGATTTCTTCCACGGCACATTTGATTTTGGTGCCTTATTTTGCCGGCTGGAAAGATCCGGGGCTGGCTTTTGATGTAGCGATGCACGCGGGAACCTTATTGGCGGTAATTATTTATTTTTGGCGGGATTGGTGGGAAATTTTTAACATCAGTTTTCGGGGAAATAATTATAAAAGCGAAATTTATAATCGGAATATTTTAATTCTTTTGATAATCGGGACAATCCCCGGAGCCTTAGCCGGATTTTTTTTGGAAGATTTGGTGGACGGAGCTTTTAGAAATCCTTATTTAATTGCTTTTGCCTTGTCTTTTTTCGGATTGGTTTTGTTTTTATTAGACAAATATTCTAAACACCTGAGAAATATCGGGGAGATAACTTTGAGAGATGCCGTCCTTATCGGTTTGGCTCAGGCGGTGGCGGTGATTCCGGGAGTATCTCGTTCCGGAGCGACGATTTCCGCCGGTTTGGCTTTGGGTTTAAGCAGGGTGGGGGCGGCCAGGTTTTCCTTTTTGCTTTCTACGCCGATAATTCTTGGCGCGACAGTCAGTCAACTTCCCGACTTGATGAAAGAAAATTTTGACACAGCGATTGTTTGGGGAATCGCTTTTTCCGCCCTGAGCGGTTATCTGGCGATTAAATATTTGATAAAATTTGTCGAAAATCACAGTTATGAATTTTTCTTCTGGTATCGCTTGGTTTTAGCGGGAGTGATTTTAGGCTTTGCTTTTTGGGGATGATTTTTTTATTTTTTCGGGCGGATAAAAAATCTTAGCCGTGCCGGAGCTTTGCTCCGACACGGCTTTTTTTAGTTCTTCATTCGAATAGCCAAGTATCCGGATTCTTTTGAAGAAGGTTTTACTTCCAGCAATTCAATTTTTCCTTTATATGAGGAAAGTAGGGATTTTTCTTTTTCTGTTTGTTTTTTTTCTACGGAAAAATTTGGGCCTGCTGGATTTTTATGGAAGATAAATGTAATAAAACAAAAAAACAGACACAAGATAATCAAACACCTAGTTACCTCGAGAAGATTAAATAGCGGTTTTTTTCTGGAAACGAAAGATAGATTTTCCAAGAAAAATATTACCCAAAAAAAATAAACCAGCCAATGAACTCGTATTTCCATAACCATTCTCCCTTTTTTATTTTGAAGTGCGGAAACCTTTTTTGATTATAAGCCCAAAGAAATAAAAATCAAAATAAGTTTAAATTTACTTTTGGGTCTTTTGACTAGTCCGGCAACAAAACAAATAAAATAGTCTTAGTCAGAGTAAGATAATTTTTTATTGAGAGTATTTCAAGTACAAACAAAAAACCGCCTTGCGCGCAGTTGCGTACAAGGCGGTTAAATCAAATGAGGAAAAAAACCTCTTTTTTTTCTTTTTCTTTGTCCTTTTCCTCTATTTTTTTGAAACCTTCTTGGCGAAGATTTGTTTTCGCCGGTTCATCGCTCCAATAGGAAACCTTACCATTGTCCTGCGGATCAAAAAGCCATAAAACGTCAGGACCAATTCCTGCGTCACTCAAAGCGGGGGCCACTCCGGCAACGACAAAGATCTGATTTTCATCATTGATAATTATGTCGCCGTGCTCAAATCCGAATTCCAAACATTTCTCCTTGGAAATATTGATAAAAAAAGAATCCCCCGACAGACTCGTTACTTCTTTTTTTATTTCTTCATTTTCATCAGTTCTTGACAGGGTTATTTCTTTAGTGGATTCCCCGGAGGTCTTGGTTTCTATTGTTTCCTCAAATAAAGGCCCAATGTGTGGTGTTAGTAATAGTAAAATAATGAGGATGGTAATAGAATTTTCTTTCAGTATTTTTCCGGAAGTAATTTCTTTCACTGGTAGTCTCCTTTTCTATGTTTTTTGAGGAACTGCATGAGGATGTTTTAAAATACATATTTTTAACACATCTTTTAATTATACACCAAAAACACTAAAAAGTCAATAGTTGGCTTGTTTGTGATTTTGCGGTATTATAGAAGTACTTAACTGTTTAGGTAATTTTTAATTTTGTCTAAGTTTTATGATAACAGCATTGATATTTATTTTAATTTTGGGGGTTTTGATTTTTGTTCATGAGTTGGGGCATTTTTTGGTAGCAATAAGAAACGGTATCAAAGCGGACGAATTCGGTTTCGGTTTTCCACCCAGAATTGTGGGGGCGGTCAAAAATGACAAGACCGGCAAATACGAAATCGTTTGGGGTGAAAAAGAAGTTAAATCCAAAAACACTATCTTTTCTCTCAACTGGATTCCTTTGGGCGGTTTTGTCAAAATCAAAGGAGAGGATGGAGGTACTCTGGATAAAGACAGTTTTGCCACCAAATCGGCTTGGGCGCGAATCAAAGTTTTGGCGGCCGGAGTAACGATGAATTTTATTTTGGCTTGGTTTTTGCTAAGCATTGTTTTTATGTTGGGCGCGCCGGAGGCGATCGAAGATGATGCGAGAGTCAAAGATGCCAAAGTGCAAATTTCTCAAGTAATAGATGAGTCGCCGGCCAAAGAAATGGGTTTGGCGGTGGGTGATCAAGTGGTTAAAGCTTGCGACGGTAAAAGTTTTTGTCGCACGATCGGCAAAGTGGAGGAGTTACAAAATTTTATCAATGAGCACAAAGGGCAAGAAATAGTTTTGACTATAAAAAGAGGTAATGAAATTTCCGAGCTGAAGGGAGTTCCGCGCAAAGAGTATCCCGACGATCAGGGTTCTCTCGGAGTCAGTTTGGCCAGGACCGCTTTGGTGCAATACCCCTGGTATGAGGCAATCGGCAAGGGTTTGACGGCGGTATTCGATATGATTATTTTGATTTTGGTGACATTGGGCGCGCTTATCGGTCAATTATTTGCGGGAGGCAAACCGGCGATGGATGTGGCCGGACCGATCGGTATTGCTATTATGACCAAGCAGGTCAGCGCTTTGGGTTTGACTTATCTTTTGCAATTTACCGCGGTTTTAAGTATCAACTTGGGAATTATTAACATTTTGCCTTTCCCGGCTTTGGACGGCGGAAGAATTCTCTTTATTTTGATTGAAAAGATAAAAGGTTCGCCGGTTAATCAAAAGTTTGAGCAAATGGCAAATTCTATCGGTTTTGCTTTACTCTTACTTTTGATGGTGGTGGTGACTTTTCGGGATTTCATCCAGTTTGAGATAATCGAAAAAATAGGAAATATTTTTTAAAAAATAAGATAAAGTTTAATTAAAAAATATAAATTCCGTTTTTTCGTCTCCGCGTTTGAATTTAGTGCTCTAAATTTGTGTGGCTCAATTTTCAATGTCGCGGCAAGTGTAAACAGGGGCCTTGTTATATACCCAGAGATTGCCACGATAAATTTGAGTACAAATTCATCTCGCAATGACATAATTATAAGAGGGTATGGAAATTGAATATTGATTATAAAAGATTATATTGTTATTATTAAAATATGAAACAATCAAAATTATTTACCAAAACTTCCAAGACTTTTCCCAAAGACGAAGTGTCCAAAAACGCTCAGCTTTTGATCAGGGCCGGTTTTATTAACAAAGAAATGGCCGGAGTCTACTCTTTTTTGCCTTTGGGGTTGAGGGTTTTAAATAAAATCAGCGACATTGTTCGAGATGAGATGAATAAAGTCGGCGGACAGGAAGTTTATATGACAGTTTTGCAGTCTCCGGAGGCTTGGCAAAAAAGCGGGCGCTGGAGTGATGAAGTGGTGGATAACTGGTTTAAAACGCATCTTAAAAATGGTTCGGAAGTGGGACTGGGTTTTACTCATGAAGAAGCGCTGACCGCTTTGCTCAAGAGATTTGTGTCTTCTTATAAAGATTTGCCTTTTTATCCTTATCAGATTCAAGAAAAATTTCGAAACGAAACACGCGCCAAAAGCGGAATTATGCGCGGGCGAGAATTTTTTATGAAAGATTTGTATTCTTTTTCCAGAAGTAAAAAAGAACATGATGAATTTTACGAAAAAATAAAGCAATCCTATTTGAATGTTTTTACCCGAGTGGGGTTGGGAGATCGGACTTACATAACTTTTGCTTCGGGAGGGACTTTTTCCAAATATTCCCATGAATTTCAAACTGTGACGGAGGCGGGGGAGGATATTATTTATATCGATAAAGAAAAAAATATCGCTATCAATCAAGAGGTTTATATCGATGAAGTTATAAAAGATTTGGGTCTGGATAAGGAAAAAATGATCAAAGCTAAGGCGGTGGAGGTGGGCAATATTTTTTCTTTGGGATATAAATTTTCCGAAGCCTTAAATCTTACCTACAAAGATGAAGCGGGAAAAGAAGAGCTGGTGTACATGGGTTCTTATGGAATCGGACCCAGCCGATTGATGGGAGCGGTGGCTGAAATTTTATCCGATGAAAAAGGAATGGTTTGGCCGGAAAGCATTGCGCCGTTTAGAGTGCATTTGATCAGTTTAAATAAAGATGAAGAGGCGGAAAAAATTTACGATGAACTCGTCGGTGCCGGAATAGAAGTCTTATTTGATGACCGAGATGTGCGAGCGGGAGAAAAATTCGCCGACAGCGATTTGATCGGTATTCCGTATCGAGTGGTAGTGAGCGAAAAATCCTTGGGTCAAGGCGGATTGGAAATCAAAAAAAGAAATCAGGTCGAAAGTGAAATTATCGCCAAAGAAAAAATACTTGAAAAAATAAAATAAAAATCAAATTATGAAGTTTTTGATCGGAAATTTAAAGATGAATCTCATTTCTCCCAAAGAGCGGGAGAATTATTGGGAAGGTTTTAATAATTGCTTGTTGGGGAGAAATTTCAAAAATGTGGCCGTTGTCTTGTGCCCGCCTTTTGTCCATGCCGAAGCCTTCAAGAGAAAAATAAAAAGCGAGTTTGTTTTTTTTGGCGGTCAAAATATTTTTTTTGAAGAAAAGGGGCGCTTTACCGGCGAGGTTTCAGCTCCGATGATCAAAAATTTTTGCGGAGATTTTGTCATTATCGGACATAGTGAGAGACGCCGATTATTTAACGAGGATGGAGATTTGATAAATAAAAAAATAAAATCCGCCCTAAAAAACGAATTGGTGCCAATTTTTTGCATCGGAGAAACGGCTGTCGAGCGCTCAAGCGGAGAAATTAAGCGAGTTATTTCCGATCAGCTTTTGGCAGGATTGGCGGAAATTAATCCCGAAAAGTTAACAGACATAATTATCGCTTATGAGCCGATTTGGTCGATCGGAAGCGGTCAGGTCCCGACGGCGGATGAAATAATGGAAGTGCGCATTTTGATTCAAAAAGTGCTCAGAGATTATTCCGGTTTGGCGATGGATGAGTTGCCCAAAATTCTTTACGGCGGTTCGGTTGATTTTCGCAATATCAAAAGCTTATGCTTGGATCCGGGGATGGACGGAGTGTTGGTGGGGGGTGAATCCTTGCATCCGATAGATTTTATAAAAATCGGAGAAGTTTTGGAAAATAATTAATATAAACAAATAAAAAAATGTTGGAAAAAGTCAAAAAAATATTGGATGATGCCAATCGGGGTGATTATGCGGTGGGAGCTTTTAATACCGTTAATTTGGAATTTACCCAGGCGATTCTTGATGCCGCCAAAGAAAAAAATTCTCCGGTTATTATTCAAGTAACCGAAAAAACGATGGATTATGCCGGCGGAAGAGTAATTTTTAATTTGATAAAAAACTTGGCCGAGTTTTATTATCCCAATGTGCCGGTGGGAATTCATCTGGATCATGGTCGGAGTTTCGAGGTGGTGCAAAGAGCGATAGATATCGGGATGAGCTCGGTGATGTATGACGGTTCGCGGAAGAAGTATGCCGATAATTTGATGATGACCAAGCGGATTGCGGAGTTTTGTCATGAAAGGGATATTAACATTCAGGCCGAGTTGGGGAACGTTCCTTATCTTAAAGAGGTCGGTTCGGCCGAAGTGGATTGGGATTTGTATATGACCGATCCGGCACAGGCTGAAGAATTTGTTGGCGAGACCAAGGTGGATGCTTTGGCGGTGGCGATCGGTAATGCTCATGATTTTACCCGCGAGAGACCGGAACCGGACTACGATCGTTTGGAGGAAATAAACAAAAGATTGGATATTCCTTTGATTTTGCACGGCGCCTCGGATTGGGAAGATGGTAGAGTGGTTGAGGCGGTCAAGCGGGGGATAAATTGTTTCAATGTCGACACCGCTTCCAGGGTGGCTTTTGTGGCCAGTTTGGGTAAAACAATTGACGGCAAGGAATCTTTTTCTTACGATGTTCGAGAGCATTTGCGAAAAGCTAAAGAGTCGGTCAGCGATGTGATAAAAAATAAAATGGATATGTTCGGGAGTAGCGGAAAAATAGAAAGTGTTGAGTAAAGGTTTGTTCTGAATGTGCATAGTCTAAATTTAAACATTCTTATTTGTCGGTTTTGTATTTAGTTAAATTTTGAATTTCTAATTTTTAATTTCGAATGAATTTTTAATGCAATAATAATTTAATGAAAATATTAATATTGGAAATTAATTAAGTTATTGTATTTATTTTTTTTAAATTTAAGTAATTGAAAAATTATTCTTTGACTCAAAATTCAAAATTAGAAATTCAAAATTAATCGTTTTTTTATGCGAGTATTAATGGTGGCGCCGGTGCCTTTTTTTGTCGACAGGGGAACTCCGATGAGAATTTTGGAGGAGGCTTTGGCTTTGGAGCGGAAAGGTTGCGAAGTTAATATCGTTACTTATCATTTGGGGCGCAATATCGGGGAGCTTGATAAACATTCTCGCATTGGAGTTTATCGGGTGGCGAGATTGCTTTTTTGGTATACCAAAAAGGAAGCCGGAGCGGATTGGCAAAAGGTGGTTTTGGATTTGCTTTTGATTTGGAAAACAGCCAAAATCGTTTTTTTGAAAAAACCGGAAATTATCCATGCTCATTTGCATGAGGGGGTTTTGGTGGGTTGGATAGTGAAATATTTATTTTTTTGGAGAAAGATAAAGTTGGTAGCTGATTTTCACGGGGAGTTGGTGAGCGAGATGGAATCGCACGGTTATTTGAACGGGGGGATAATTAAAAATTTATTTCATTTTTTGGAAAATTTAATTTTCCGATTGGGAGACGCCACCATCGTTAGTTCGGGGGAGTTGCAAAATAAAATTTATGCAAACTTGAAGGTATCCGATGTAAAGGTGGTTTTGGACGGGGTGGATGTTAATCGTTATCGAAATATTTCCGTCTTAAAAGAAAAAGCCGAAACGGTTTTTATTTATTCGGGGGCTTTTGTCGATAATAAAGGTATCGGTTTTTTGCTGGAGGCTATCTTGCAGGTAGTCAAAAAGAAAACCGAAGGTTTTAAATTTATCTTGGCCGGAGGGCCGGCTGAAAACATTGCCGGATTTATCTCGGAGAACGGCTTGAGCGAGCGAGTGGAGATAATCAGTCCTTTGAATTATATTGATTTGCCGGAAGTGAATAAGAGGGGGGATGTGGCGATTGATCCCAAATTTTCCAATGTCGGACAGGCCAGCGGGAAAATTTTGCAATATATGGCAGCCGGTTTGCCGGTGATTTGTTTTGATAGAGAAAACAATCGGCGATATCTGGGTGAAGCCGGTTATTATGTCGGAGAATTTACGGCGGAGGGTTTGGCAAAAGCGATTTTGTATTTTTTGGAAAATAAGGATAAAATAGAGACTATGGGCGCGATCGCTCTCAAGCGAAGTGAGGATTTTTCTTGGGATATTGCGGCTGATAAAATAATAAATGTTTATAAAAAAGATTAAAAACAAATGAGTAAAAAAATAAAATTCGGAATTGCAGCAGTGATTATAATTGTTTTAGGAGGAGCGGGTTTTTGGATTTTTAAAAAGACGGATACGGTTTCGCTTGTCACTTCTTCGATTTCGGTCGCCAAGACCGTGATTAAGCTTTTGCCGGTCAAGGCGGACACCAAAAAAGAGGTGGAGGTTATCGATGCTTTGGCGCAAAAGCTTACTCAAAAAGACGGAGTGGAGAGAAGATTTTTATTGCTCTTGCAAAATAATATGGAGTTGCGTCCGGGGGGCGGGTTTCTCGGTCAATATGCGGTAATGAAAATCAAAGACGGAGCGGTAACCGGATTGACTTTTGAGGACGCCAATTTGCTTGATCAAAGAATCAAAGCCAAAATTCCCACTCCGTATCCTTTTGAAAAAATGATGAGTCTGAAAAAATGGAAATTCAGGGATTCCAATTTTTCTCCCGATTTTCCCACCAATGTTGAGAAAGCCAAATATTTTTATCGTTTGTCGGGAGGGAATAATGATTTTGACGGAGTAGTGGCTGTTAATGCCACCACTTTTCAGCGAGCCTTTGAATTAACCGGACCGATTAACATCAACGGAGTGGAATTGAACAGTGAAAACGCCGTTTTGAAGTTGGAGGAAATGGTGGAGAAAAAATATCTCCTTAATCCCGATATCGATACTCAAAATCGCAAAGCTATGATGAAAACTCTGGCGGCGCAAATGACGGATAAATTGGTTGAGCTCAACAATATTCCGGGATTATCTTCTTTCGTTTTAGAGGAGTTGCGCAATAAGGATGTGATGTTAAATTTTGTCGATCAGGAGTTGCAACAAAAAGTAGCCGAGGCGCATTGGGACGGGACGGTCAATACCGAGTGGGACGGTGATTATTTTATGATGGTGGATGCTAATATGGGGGCGCTAAAATCGGATTACTACATCAAAAGAAGTATTGAATACAATGTGGATTTAACCGGAGAGAAACCGATTGCCGAAGTTTTTTTACCTTATCAACATACGGCCACTTACGGAGATTGGCGGACCAGCGATTATCATTCTTATTTGAGAATATATGTGCCTAAGGGTGCTAAATTATTGGAGCGAGAAATGGTCAGTTATCCATTAGAGAACGAAGAATTTAACAAAAGTTATTTCGGGTTTGTTTTGCATGTGCTCATCAATCGGGGGACCAATGTCAGATTGAAATATGAGTTGCCGGAGAGCGTACGAGAGGGAAATTATAAACTCTTAATCCAAAAGCAATCCGGAGTGGGTGAAGTGCCTGTAAAAATCAAAGTTAAAACAGCTGAAGGGGAATTTACCAAAGAAGATGTTTTGATAAAAGATTTGAAATTCGAAGTCGGGGAGACTACAGAATAAATTTTGGCGTTATCGTTCAGCTGTCATTGCGAGGCGGTATTCCGCCGTGGCAATCTCCTGCGATTAAGGTCTAGAATCAAAAAATAACTTCTGCATAATATTTCAGGATTGCCACATTAATTTTGAGTACCTGTCTACTTGTCTCGCTAGCTCAACGAAGCGGGCCGGCAGGCAGGCAAAATTTATTCGCAATGACAAAATAATTTTATGAAACTTTTACTTATTAAATTCGGTAAGGCTGTTCATACTATAAAGAGAGACGGAATTCGGAGTGGTGGTAAGAGGGTGTGGGGTTCTTTTTGGGCGATGTTTCGGAGGGTGAAAAAGGGAGATATTCTTTTTATTACCGGCGGAGTGGGTGATAGCGCCAGGTATCGAACCGATCATGTGGCTCAGGAATTGGAGCAACATGGTTTTCAGTGCGCCATCACTATTCAAGACAATCCTTTCTTATCGAGTTATGTCGATAAATTTAAAGTCTTTGTCTTTCATCGCACCTTGTTTTCTCCCAGTGTGGAAAAAATGATTCAAAAAATCAAAGACCAAAATAAAATAATAATTTTTGATACCGATGATTTGGTTTTTGATAAAAAATATTTAAAACATATGGATTTTTTTAAAAAGATGAATTCTTTCGAAAGAAAATTATATGAAAACGGGGTGGGCGGAGAAATTGTCAAAGATCCTTATGTAAGAGTTTGTACCACCACCACCGGATATTTGGCGGATAAATTAAAAGAGGAAGGAAAGCGGGTGATAATTGTTACCAATAAAATGCCGGAGAGTGATTTGGAAATTGTTGAAGAGATCGAAGCTTTAAATTTGGCGCAAAGATATTTTGCCAAAGAAGAAATTGTAATCGGTTATTTCAGCGGAGCGCACGGCCATGATAAAGATTTTTACACAATTCAAAAAGTTTTAGTTCAGCTTTTGGATAAACATCCGAGTCTGAGATTGTTTTTGGCCGGACCGTTGGAAATCGGAACCGAGTTTGACAAATATCAATCCAGAATAAAAAGAATGGCCTATGTGCCAAGGAGAGAAAATTATCGAAATATCGCCGGTGTGGATATCAATCTTGCGCCGTTGGAAATCGGTAATCCTTTTTGCGAGTCCAAATCGGAGTTGAAATTTTTTGAAGCCGGCCTTTTGGGTGTACCAACGGTGGCGACCGCTACGCGAACTTTTTGCGAAGCGATAAGTGATGGCAAAGACGGGTTTGTCGCCAAAGATGAAATCGAGTGGCGTGAAAAATTAGAGCAATTGATTTTGAGCGAAGAGTTACGGAAAAGTATGGGTAAAAAAGCCAAAGAGAAGGCGCTTGAAAATTATACGGTCAGAAACAGTCAAACCGAAGAGTATTATCAATATTTAAGGGAGGTTTTACAAAAAGAAGCTTAGGCTGGGCGGAATTTTTTGAAAGATAATTTATTTAATTTTATAATTTTTTACAAACTATGAATCAATCCAATCAAAATCAGCAAATTCAAATCAAAGCCGGTGATGAAAAGTTGAGAGGCGATTATGCCAATATGATGCAAATTTTGCACACTCGAGAAGAATTTGTTTTGGATTTTTTGAATATTTTTCCGCCGAGCGGAATATTGAATGCGCGAGTAATTGTTTCACCCGGTCATTTCAAAAGAATGATAAAAGCGATGGAAGAGAATCTAAAAAAATACGAAGAACAATTCGGAAAAATTTCCGAATCGGAAACGCCCGTCAATAAAATAGGTTTTAAGGCTTAATAAAAAATATTTTTTTCGATATGATTTATTTTTTCGGAAAAATTTTTTGAAAAATAAAAAATAAAATTTTTCTTTTTGCTAAAAAATAAAAAAAACTATTGTACAAAAAAATATTTGTTGTATAATAAAAGTAGGAAAAGTTTTTTGAAAAAAAATAAAAAAGTTTTTTAAAAAAACTATTGTACAAAAAAATATTTGCTGTATAATGATGATGTACAGGTTATAAAAAGTGTGAGAAGTTGTCGAGCTTCTCAGTTAAAAATAAAAAATAATTCAATGAGAAATCATTGACTAGCCAAAATAAAAATATGGCAACAAAGAAAAAAGCTGCAAAGAAAACAGTTAAAAAAGTAGCTAAAAAGAAACCAGCAAAAAAGACTGTAAAGAAAGCTGTGAAAAAGACTGTAAAAAAAGCTACCAAAAAAACTGTTAAAAAAGTAGCTAAAAAGAAACCAGCAAAAAAAGCTAAGAAAAAATAAAGACAGAAAAAAAGAAATGATCGCATCAACAAAAGATAGGGCGGTCATTTTTTTGATAAAAAATAAAAACCCCGATTTGATTCGGGGTTTTTAGATCTTTAGAAGATCACTTCGGCGGTTAGATTTCTGCGACCGAAAGCGAAAGCTTCCGACTTGGTTTCCATATAGATATCAAATTTGTTTCCTTTGATAGCGCCACCACGATCTTCACAGGTAAAGATTCCCATTCCGTCGATTTTAATCTTAGCCCCAAAAGGATATTGCGGGGGACAAGCTAGAGTTCTTTTGTCTTGAACTTTTACTCCACTGGCAGTGATACCGTCGGACTTTCCGCACTCATCGGCAGCTGCGGTATAAGCCGAGGCGTTGATGACAAACTGTTCTTTCGGTAGAGTGCTCCATTGAGGGGCTTGTTTGACTTTCCAGGTTTTGATGATTTTTTCATCTCTCTCATCAAGAACAGGCTTTGCCTCCGCTTCTTCAGTTTGGGGAAAGCTATATCCGACCGGGATGTCTTTTATATAGATGATATTGTTTTTTATTTCTGATTTAAAAATGTGCTCTTTTTCTTCCTTAATTTCATCGGCCAGTGTTAGTTTTGGTATTAGTATAATCGTAATCAATAATATCAATAAACTAATATTACGCATCAAAAAATTTTTAAAACTTATTTGTCTGAAAACTCATTCCAGACAGCCACCCGAAGGCGGACTTTTCCTTGATTTATCTCCTCAAGGATTAACTTGGTTTAGCCCAGAGGCAATTTCAAGTTAACCTATAATGATAGCATATTTTAGGCTTTTTGTCAATGATTTTCGCCTGGCACGGAAAAGGCTTAAAAAAGGCTTAAAACAGGCTTTCGGGTTGTATTTTGGGGATTTCTTGAGATAAATTTCTTGAAAAAAAAATAGTTTCAAAGTATACTTAGGGAGGTGATATTTAATACTCAATACTCAATACTCAATACAAACTATTTATCATAAGGTATTCAAAATCTAAAACCTAAAACCTAATATGTTAGATTCTCGAGCATTGTTTACAGTTTTTCTTCTTTTTTTATTTCTACCAATTCCCGTCTGTCATTCCGACCGAACAAAGCTTTGTACTCAAAGTTTGGAAGCGGAGGAATCTAGAGATCTCTCCATAAAGTCGAGATGACACATCGGAGCTCAAAATGATATTGGAAAAAGCGGATATAAAGTATAAATAGCGCTATTAATTCTTACACCTAATACTTAATGTTTATTTATGAAATATTTCAAAATCAACGGCGGGAAAAAACTGTCGGGTAAAATTGCGGTCAACGGTTCCAAAAACGCCACGGTAGCGCTTTTTGCGGCCGCCATGATAAACAAAGGTAAAACAACTTTAAAAAACGTACCCCAGATAGAGGAGGTTAACCGATGGATTGAAGTTTTGGAGAGCATCGGGGTCAAAGTTGAAAGAGAAAACAAGACGATTATTTTAACTTCTCCGGACAACTTTGATCTGGAAAACATCAATGTTGAATCGGCTCAAAAAACAAGAAGCGTTATTCTTTTGATTTCCGCTTTGCTATCGAAAAGCAAGGAGTATCTTATTCCCCAGGCGGGAGGGTGTAAATTGGGGGAACGAACCGTGCGACCGCATCTTTTTGCGATTGAAAAATTCGGCGTAAAGATAACGACTACCGAAAAAGGTTTTGAGGTGGATAGCTCCGGATTCGGTCCGACTGACAAAGTGGTGCTGTATGAGTCGGGAGACACGGTAACGGAATCAGCTTTGATGGCCGCCGCTCAATCTCCGCAAAAAACAATTATCAAAATGGCCACGGCTAATTATATGGTGCAAGATTTATGTTTTTTCTTGGAGGAGCTGGGGGTAGAGATAAAAGGAATCGGAACCGGAACGTTGGAGGTTGTCGGAAAAGAAGAAATAAAAAAAGATGTAATTTATGAAATCAGCGAGGATCCGATTGAGGCGATGTTTTTTATTTCGGCGGCTATCGTTACGGGAAGCAATTTGATAATCGAAAGATGTCCGATTGATTTTTTGGAATTGGAGCTTTTGAAGTTGGAGAAGATGGGCCAACAGTATAAGATCTTAAAAGAATATAAAGCGCAAAACGGTCGGACAAATTTGGTTGATATTGAAATAATTCCTTCCGAACTTATAGCTTTGGAGGATAAACTGCACGGTTTGCCTTTTCCGGGGATCAATATGGATAATCTGCCTTTTTTTGTGCCGATTGTTTCTTTGTCTAAAGGCAGAACATTGATTCATGATTGGGCTTTTGAAAACAGAGCGATTTATTTTCAAGATTTAAACAGGTTGGGGGCCAAGGTTTCTCTTTTGGATGCGCATCGGGTTTATGTGGAGGGGCCGGTTAAATTTAAATCGGCGGAGATGATGAGTCCGCCGGCACTTCGGCCGGCAGCGATAATTTTGGTGGCAATGTTGGGGGCGCCGGGGGTTTCGGTTTTGAAGGATGTTTATTCGATAAATCGGGGATATGAAAATTTGGAAGAGAGATTGAAAAGTATCGGGGCGGAGATTGAGCTTAAGGATGATGAATCAAGTTTGGAATTATAAATTTATAAATGTTGGATTAATTACGTCTTTGCGAGTAAATTTTGTAACCAAAATTTGCGTGGCAATCTCGCTATACCTTGAAAAGCATCATTGGAGATTGCCACAAAATTATGAGTACATAATTTTTCGCAATGACATACAATAAATTTTTTTGTAAAGTATATGGACAAAAATGAACAAAAGCCGGGCAAGGACTATATCGGTGTGGGTGGGGGAGCGCTAATTTTTAACCAAAGAAAAGAGATATTATTGATGAAAAGATCGGGCAAGGTTCAAAATAACTCGGGGTGGTGGTCTAAACCGGGCGGGAGAGTTGAGTTTGGCGAGACAGCTCTAAAAATGGTTAAGCGGGAGATAAGGGAAGAAACCAATATTGAAATAGATGTTTGGGGATTATTACCACACACTGATCATATAATCAAAAAAGAAAATCAGCACTGGTTGGCGATAAACTTTGTCGCTAATTATAAGAGGGGGGAGCTAAAAAACTTAGAACCGCATAAATGCGAAGAGGTGAGGTGGTTTGCTTTGGATAAACTGCCAAAAAAGATAGAGCAAACGACTCGAGAGGCGATAAAGAATTATAAGGAGGGGAGATATATTGAATTGTAGAATACTTCATATGAGTAGATGAGTTGCGTCTTTGCGAGTAAATTTTTTACTCAAAATTTGCGTGGCAATCTTGTCGTAGTTTAAGAAATTTTTTTGGGATTGCCACAAAATTATGAGTACATAATTTTTCGCAATGACAGGTAGAAAAAGTTTATCGCTTAGAAGTTAAAATGTTAATATGCTAAGATGTTGATATGCAAAAATATTACCAAGCTATAGAGGAATTTCACAAAAAATTCAAGATGAAAGGAACTAATAATGAGGAGATGACTTTCCGTTTAAATCTGATGACCGAAGAATTGGGGGAATTGGCACAGGCAGTCACTAAGGGAAAGTCCAAAAAAGATTTCATTGAGGAAAATGTGGATCTATTTAATCTGATAATCGGAAATCTGATTAGCACCGGTGTCAGTATTGAAGAATTTGAAAAAGCTTTTTGGCAAAAACACAAAAAGATAATGAATCGGAAAAAGAAAAAAATAAAAGGAAAATTCAGGGTTTCGGAATTTAAAAAAGACGGTCCCATTTAGGAGCGTCTTTTGTTTTTTGGGGTGGTGGATGAACTAGTTTTTTTTCGGCTTGATTTTTATTCCCAAGATTGGGATTTTTATCGTTTCTCCTTTGCCTGAAGATTTTTTCAAGATAAGTGTCGCCAGATTTGAAGCGACCGGGGGAAATATGTTTTTCTTCTTTTTCGACATAAATTATCCTCCTTTTCACATTAAGGATCTTCTGCTGTTATTTATTGGTTAAAAGTTCCTTTGAATCCTTTGGCCCAATTTTTACCAGCTCTTGTGATGGTTTCGGAGACTCCATCTAATATATTATTTAGCCTCCTTGTCTCTTCAGGTATTTGAACCTCTGTGCCTTCTCCTTTTAGTCCAAATTTTTCTGCAAAAGTTGGTTCTTTCTTTTTTTTAGTCATTTTTGACTCCTTTGCGTATGTTTGTTGTGCTTGGCCCAATTTTGATTTTTTAAATTTTAAAGGTAAGTTAATCCCTGCTTTGCCCAACTAAATGAAAACTAGCATTAAATATAACAAAAATCAAGGTTATTTTTTTATTTTTTATTTAATTTTTGATAAGTCGCCATTTAGTGCAATAGGTTGCATTGCCAAAATTTCGTCTGTATAAATCATCTCGGGAATTTCGTTTAATAGAAAAATTTTTTTATTTAAAATGTGAGCAAATCCCATTTCCAGAAAGGTATTGCCACCGATATAATTACAAATATCTTTTTTATCTATATTAACGATCAATATGGCATCAGCGTTTTTAATAAATAAGTGGTAAAATTTTTGAGCCAGATATGCGTTGTTATGTGATGTACTTAGAAATTTCTTCTTCCTTAATGTATTTTTTGATGAATCTAATTCTTAATTTTCTTCCTATTATTGGATTTCAGAAAATTCTTTTCTGAAATAACTGACCTACCAATTCTTCTTTCAATTTGTTTTCTAGCTGTTCCAGCAACCTCCCCACCAAGACGAGCATCGTCTTTTAATCTTTGCATGCCCTTGGAATCTTTGGTTTTGTGAATTTCTTTTGTAGTTCGCTCGCCAAGCATAGTTAAAATTAGTTCGAAGTCATCCATATGATTACGAAGATTCTGATGTTTTAAGCCTTTAATTTTTTTGTATTCATTTGGCTTTAATCCAAATGTAGCTTGTGAAATTTCTGCGGTTAAAATTTCGTAGTCTGGTTTATGTTTCGCACCTCTTTTTTGCCACTCATCAGTCAATTCTTCTCGAATTGCAATGCCTCTCATGCGCATCTCAATCCATTCATCAGGATAGCCTTTGAGCTTGTATAATAGTCTCGTTCGTTTGCTAGCAAGCTCTGGATTTTCCACTTCTTGAATACGTTCATAACCAACTTTGGCCAGCCAGCGTTTGAGCGGTTCAACCTTGGGTGAAGGAATATTTTGGATAATACGAAGTAAACCTTCAGTATTAGCACAATCAGTTCCACGCATTTTGCCGTCTTCGGCAGGCAATTTCAACTGTTCCCAAAACGGGAACGGTTCAAATAAGGCTTTGTCACGCTCTTTCATTTTCGCCCAATAAGTCTTTGGGTGCGGGCTATCGGTTATGACTTGAATTATATCCAAAATTGAAAACCACCATTCTTTTTGATGAATGATTTTTCTGATGGATTTGCCTTTGAAAATGGCAATGTTATTTTCTAGATTTTGGCTATTTTTCATATGATTTATAAATATAAAGGTATCAACTTTGATACCTTTATATTATAGCATATTTTTTTCGAATTTTTTCTAATTCACAACTCCTAATTTAAATGATGGAATAGCGAGTGGATAGCGTACGACAGCGGCTGGTCAAGCGCGCCCGTTGTGCAAAATCCTAGCGAGCAAAGCGCCTAGCGGAGCGAGTGGATTTTGTACAATGCGATGAATAGACGAAGTCTTGAAAAATATTGAGGAAAAATCAGAAAACTTGTTTTCTAGATTTTTTTGAAATATTTTTCAAGATTTGGGCGGGTATTTTCTTCTAACAGTATAACACCACACATTTTAGCCGTCTATCCGGGAGTTGGGCGCCTGCCCGCCATCTTTTTGGGCGGGAAGCCACGAACAGCAAGCCCCTGCCTACCGGCAGGCAGGCAAGTCTAGCCATCGCATTATCTAAAACCGAGCTTGCGAGGTTTTAGATAACGTTCCAGTATATGCGATGTTTTGCGTAGTGAAACGAAGCAAAATATGGGAGAGCGAAGTGCAACGAGCGAACCGCATATACTGTGTTAGGCGAGCCGAACGGAGCGATAGCGGAGTGAGAGTGCAACGTGCCTTGCGTATTTTTGAAAAATTTATCCATATTATTCCGTTTTTGGTGGGCTTTTTATTATTGTATTTGATTTTTTTGTTTTGAAAAATGGAAGAGGGGCTGGGGGTGAATTCCATTTTTCAAAACTCCTTATT
>Ga0265295_1003898_pt1 | contig 20882 bp, 21 predicted proteins | sample Munlansysbiofilm_FD_192503 | JGI IMG/M metagenome (GOLD analysis project Ga0265295, IMG submission 192503) | Leachate microbial communities from a municipal landfill in Southern Ontario, Canada - Methane capture system biofilm | ecosystem: Engineered > Solid waste > Landfill > Unclassified ... | reverse complement strand
TTGAGGCGCCCAGCAATACAGTCGCGGCGGCGCCTGAGGTTGCACATGGGCGCATTCCAGGCAATCTGGATATGGAAATACCTCTTCATCCACGCGCTCCTTGTGCACAATCATCGCGTATCGGTCCTGAACCATCATATACAACTCAAACGGGGTGATATCGTGCTGCATGGCAACTGCCCACGCCTCGCGTATCCCTTTCAGCTTTTTCCGTTGCGCTCGATCGTCACCCAATAGTACTGCCGGCATATTCGGAATCATTTTTCTCTCCTTTGCCCTGGTCCTGCCGTGGATATTGTTTATTTGCCTCACTTAACTTCCCATCCTCCCGTGCTATAGTGGCAGCTACCACGCAACGCCAAAAAACAGACAGGAGGAAGGGAAGATGGTTAAATCAATCAAAAGCGCCGTAATAAAAATGCTTAACGACAAAGGTGATGGTCTAACCTTTGTAAACCTTTCAGAAATACCGGGCTTTACTGGCGATGCTTCCATGGAGATAGAAAACAAAAACATTCATTGCTGGTTTCATTGTTCTCTGGATGGCATCAACGCCCTGAAAGAACTCCTCGACGAAAAACGTATCGAAATAACCTCAACGAGCCACCTTTCTTATGTCATTGACGGCCAGATTCCCCGATATCCTATCGCCAGACAAAATCGGTTCTATAATGAACCTCGCTGGTTTCCTTCCCAAATTGTTAAGGGCAAGAAATTCAGCCGGTGATCCGGTTATTGCTTTTCTGAACAGCCGGACGAATTCAGTCTGCTCGGATTTGTCCGGCAATACTTCATTGAGAAAAGCTTTCCATCGTTCAACAACCATTTGCGCCATCTCCCCCTCCTTTGCCCGGTTCTGACGGGCAGGCTTTTGTTTTTGAAAAAGCATATTTAATATAATCAAAACTGTCAAGCCTATTATTTTGCATTTCATATTTTCTGATATAATAAACAAATCAAAAATTACCGTATACAATAATAAATACAATAACTTTACTTTTTCAAAAGTAATTTGACAAACAAAAAGTAAAGCAATAATCTTTTGTTATGACTGACAGAAATATTGATATCGGCCAAAGAATAAAAAAAGCCCTCGAAATAGCTAAGAAGCAACAAAAAGCCTTAGCTGACAAAATGGGCATTTCTCAACCGACGGTGTCGAACTGCCTTAGCGGGGTCAATAAAGTGCCAATTGAAATGGTGATAGCAACAGCCGAACTCACCGGGGCAACACTAGAATGGCTCATAACCGGCGAAGGGCCGATGAGAAACGAATCGGTCGAGATATCCGGCTCCGCAGTCGGGGCGGAATCCAACGGATCGGCGCCTACTGATGAAGAGATGGAAGACCTCCCGAAACCTTTCATCGAGGTAATAAAGGAGGGGTATAAGCTCACCCTGTCTAACCAGTATCGCATTGCCGCTGATATGCTGGATAAAATCGGGGAGCTTATTGCGGAAGAGGAAAGAAAAAAGCGGAAAGAAGAAGGGGATAAATAGGGGTAGCAAACCATGATGGAGCACAAAGGTTACAATGGACATCATTTTGCCTTCAATTGGACAGAGAATTCAGTTCGCGCTTGATCGTGCAAATCTTAAACAAAAAGACCTTGCTGACAGGCTAGGAGTCAAACCCACTACGGTTTCGGGTTACATTTCTGGTAAAATCGATGCTTCGGTAAAAGTAATTCAACTCGTATCGCAGATGACCGGCGTAACCCTCGACTGGCTCATCACCGGCGAAGGGCCGATGAGAAACGAATCCGTCGAGATATCCGGCTACGCTATCAGGGCGGAACCCAACGGATCGGCGCCTACTGATGAAGAGATGGAAGACCTCCCGAAACCTTTCATCGAGGTAATAAAGGAGGGGTATAAGCTCACCCTGTCTAACCAGTATCGCATTGCCGCTGATATGCTGGATAAAATCGGGGAGCTTATTGCGGAAGAGGAAAGAAAAAAGCGGAAAGAAGAAGGGGATAAATAGGGGTAGCAAACCAGTTGCACGTTTTCTAATAAGCTACATTGCCCGAGGCCCAAGGAGGCTCATATGAGAGCCGTTTCAACCAATCGCACTGCAAGGACGGAAAAGTCCATCGGGGCCACTACCGTGCAGATCAATTTTCTGAAGACCAGACGATTGAAGACGCCGCTCTCCGTGGTAGTGGAACCCGATGGCGGTGAATTTATCGCCAGATCTGTTGACTTGCCCCTCTATGGCGCCGGTGAAGACCTTCTCGGGGCAATAAGAGCCTTGAAATCCGACATTGAGGCGCTGCACGAGGAGCTGCTCGAAGACGATAATTTCAGTGAAGAATGGCTTCGCTATAAATCTTTTTTACAGGAAATTATTGAATAACATGCGAAATACCGAATTCGACACCTCGGACGTAAGAAAGAGATGTGAAGACAAACTGGGCATCGACTTCCGAAAAGGCGACCATTACACGGGATGGTATCTGCTGGATGGCGTAAAAAGACAGCGCATATCCGTGGCTATGGGCAAGAAATTCATCCCGCCAAAAACCTATAAAACCATGGCGGAACAACTGGGCATAACGGTTGAGCAGTTTGACAACCTTCTGGCATGCCCGCTTTCCGGTCAGGAATACGAAAATTTGTTGCGGGGAAAAATCACATCGTAACAGGCGAGGCATTCTTTTAAGCCGCACGGAAAGGCTTCGCCAGCGGTCGCATTGCCGCGCCGCCACATTCAGGCGCAACAATGGCGGCCACCAGCAAAGCGAAGATTGGCGCCGAGATTTTCAGCGACACAAGCTTCCGGATCAGCCGCATACGCTGGCCGTCGCTCAGACTCTCGCAATATTCGGCGGATTCCGCCAAACATATTTTATCCGTTTCTTCTTGCAGACTATCACGGTTTGCGTCCGGTTCGTTCATCTGCTCCTCCTTGGGTTCGGGCTTTTTTTTGACCCTGATATTTCATTTTTATTTGAATTTTTGCCCTTTCTCAAACGATATTGATATTATTTGACATATTTATTGCATCGCATTTAATGGGGGCATGAATGCAAAAGACATCGGCCGCTGCATAAGAGAGATCCGGAAGGGCGCCTGCGCCACCCAGAAGGAAATGGCGAAACTTTTGGGGCTCAAAAGCGGCGCGGCGATATCCGCCTACGAAACCGGCGATGCATATCCGACTATTGACACTCTCCTGAAGCTCGCTGAAATCGGGAACACCTCCTACGACTGGATATTGACGGGAGGATACATGGCCGAAGACCCCGACGGGAAAATCATTCAGATCACCTCCGCTGAGATGCAGCTTCTGAAAAACTTGCGCCAGGCGCCGCCGGAAGTCCGCAAGCTGGTAGCCCAACTCATCCAGGCCATGACGATTGAACTGGGCAGCAAGAATAGCGCCAGTTAATATTATTAACGTCACCAAACCCTGAAAAATCTTTAGTATTACACTAAGCGGCATGCCCAACAGCTTGCCTGATACCGCGTAAAAAACTTAGTAAAACACTAAGCGCTGGCAACTGTTTTTAAGCGGACTAAAGATTTTTGCATGAGCCAAAATGAGACAGACTTCAAAAATATTAAATTATGTGATATAGATAGACGCATCCAAAACAATCTCATCCGCCTGCGCATGGCACGCAACCTCACACAACAAGCACTTTCGGACCTGTCAGGGGTTAGCCACGTAGGCCAGATCGAAGCCGGACACGCCAAGGCGGGTAAGCAGGTGGTGAGCAAATTGGCCAGAGCTCTGCAAATAGACCCATTGGAATTCTATCTGCCGGATAACAGCCCCGACATGCTGAAAGAAATCACCCAGGCGTGCGCGGGCCTGTCCACGGAGACGCAAGCCCATGTTCTGGAGATGGTCAAGAGCCTGGCCGTGCTTGAGACACGGATAAACTGGAGGGAGTAATATGGAATTCTGGGTATGTGAATGCGGGAAAAAGGTGTCTGCGAAGATCAAAGAATGTCCTCATTGCAGGCCACAAGCGCCGGTTGTTAAGCCAGTGGAAAAGACGCCCGAGCCCCCTCAGCCTGTTATTGAAAACACGAAACCGAAAGCCGCCGAACCGGAGCAGGCCAAAACAGCACAGCCAAAAACAACAAAGATTTGCAAACACTGCGCAATGACAATCCCGATAAAAGCGCGAATATGTCCATTTTGCAGAAAACGTACAGGAATGAGCATTCCCGCAATAATCGGGCTGCTCTTTGTTGGAATAATTGTCATAGGGCCGATGGTAACCGGTTTTAATGCTTACCGTAACAAAGGTGTAGCGAATAATTCAAAAAAAGCTGCTGAATCGGTATCAAATTACTTCACACAATCTCCGATTGGTGGAGGGTGGGAGGTTTCGGAGGTAAGAAATGAAGGTAAAAATGTCCGGGTAAAAGTGATAATTCCACAGGCGTATAACATTATGAAAAATGACTCAGAGCAGCAATTCAGGATTGTCGCTGTATGCTGTCCAAGTAAACGCGAGCCAATCTGGAACGATCTAGAAGGAAACGATATAATTATAGAAGGCGCTACACCCAGCAAAGAAACGTTTATAGATGTATCCTGCAACCGTTGGGGTAATTAATAATGCACGGGGGTGCATTATGAAAACAATCCTCCTAATCATAGCCCTGCTTCTCCCGGCAACCGCCATTGCCGGAGACTATCACCACCGGAGCCATTACCGGGGGGCCGCACGGCACTATCATCACGGAGCCGTTTACCGGGGATATTACCCTTCGCGCTACTACACCGGCTACCGTTACATCTCCCCGTACCGTTACCGCCCATACCGGCATTATCCGCGCTATCGCGGCGGGGCCTTCACCGGCCCGGCGTTCGACTTCAGCGCCTACCCTACAGGGTCCTATTACCGCGCCGATCCGCCCGGCTTCCAATATCAGTCCATCACTCCCGACGCGACGCCGGAGGGCGTCCACACCTGGACGGACGGTGAAGGAACGATTCATTTCACTGATGACCCGGGAAAAGCGCCTACTGGTAGAAAATAAACAGGAAAATCAGGGGGAGTGAACAGGTAGATAAGGAGAATTGGAACTTACAGCGATGATTGCTCGCCGCTATTTTTTTTGGAGGCTAGAAAGGCGGTCACGATTCCGACAAGACCACCACCACCAAAAATCGCGCCTGAAATCTCGTGTCCGTTACTTATTAGAAATGTGCCTGCGACCAAAAAGCTAATGCAGACAATAAAGGCAAATATCTGCCCTCTCATAATTTCTGTAGGGATTGATTTCTGAACCTGTATCTCAGTTTCCACTAGAGCCCGTTCCAATTTTTGGCGGTGAGCTACTTCGTCTTCATATGTCCTTAAAAGCCTCTCAGCGATACCAGGGCAAATCTCTTCGTAGCCCGATAGCATTTCAGGAGGTGGCATCGGACCGGAAAACGAGGACGCTTTCAGAGCGCGAATTTGGGACACATTCCCTGACTTTGGATTTTTTACAGGCGTCCGATTACTTTTTCTCATCAGCTATCTTTGTTACAGCTTTCGCCATATCTCCGCTGAGTCGCTCCCAATCTTTTCTCAGGGCTTCAGTCGCAGATTTTGCAGGCCTATAGAGAGACTCCCTTTTCGGGCGCCGACCCGCGGGGAAAAGTAGTAACAAAGATCCTATGCTTTCCATTAACCTATCTCGTTTCATTGTTGAAGCAAACACCACGAACCTCCAAGGGGGGGTATAACATATTATAGTATATGTAAAAAATACAAGAAGCGCTTTAAAATATCAAGGAGTAATCAAAAGAAACATTATCCTTATCTAACAATACTGCCGGTACAGAATATGTCAATTGCTGCAATCTACATCCGCAAATCCCGCAAAGACGGGGACAAGCCGTCCCACCGCCTCGCCGTACAGCGCGAGCAGCTCCCGGCCCACGCAAAGGCCCAGGGCTGGACAATCGAGATATATGACGACGGCCACGCCTCCGCCGCCCGTGGTAAAACTGAAGATCTCGCCGAACGCTCCCGGATGGAAGCCGACATCCGCGCCGGGAAAATAGACATCATCCTCACCATCGAGCTTTCCCGCCTCTCCCGTGACGACTCCCTGCAGGACTATGTGGCCTGGCTGCACCTATGCGGCGAACAGGGCATAAAACTCGCCACCATGAGCAGGATACTCGACCCGGCCCAACACTCCGACTGGATGCTGCTGTTGATGGAAGGCGGTTTCTCGTCCGTGGAAATGAAGGTGCTCCAGGCCAGGATGAAAGAGGGACGGGACCAGGCATTTCAGGCGGGCAGATACCTGGGCGGGCCGGTTCCGGCGCCATACATCTACGACCGCACGCAGGGAAAGCCCGTCATCGACCCAGCCGCGCTGGACACCATGAAAACATTGTGGGCGCTGACGGAAACCATGAGCGCCAGACAGACAGCCATCCGGCTGTCCCTGCCGCCGATAACGGTCAGGCGCGCCATATCCGACGACCGGCTGTTGTTCTATCAGGCATTGCGCCGGGCTCCTGACGGCGAAACAATCATCTGCGAATGGGAACCCTGCATGGACGCGGCCCAGGCCGACCGAATCAAGGCGCAGCGCCGGTCTGGAAAAAAGGGCTACAGCCAGAACACAGCCGCCAGCCTGCTGTCCAATCTCGGCATATTCGTGTGCGGCTACTGCGGCAGAGCGGTCCGTTCCTGGTCTCCCACGCAACGCCAGAGATACGCCTATTATGGCTGCAAGGCCAACGAGACAGCCCGCCTGTGCGAAAAATCCCGTATGCACCAGCAGGCGGGAGTAGACGACAGGATAATAACCCACCTCACAGGCACCCTCTCGGACATAGAAGAAATCCGGGGATATTGGATAGCCGCGCAAAGCCCCGCAAACGGCGCTGAAGCCTTCGAGGCCCTCGACGCAAGCGAAACCCTTCTCACTGAGCAGAAAAGACGCCTCGTGGCAGCCGTGGCCGACGGCGTGATAGATTTTGCCGACGCAAAGGAAAAAAGATACGAAATCGAGAACGGCCTGAAGAATATCCGGGAAGCAAAAGCGCGGGCCGAAGCCATGCGCCCCCAAGAACCGGACTGGGACGCGCTATCGCTGACGCCCTCGGAATGGTGGTCGCTGGATCTCATCGAACAGCGGGCGATAGTCATGCTCTGCATCAGGCGGATCCGGCTGTTTGCCAGTTACGCGCTTCTGGAATATACCTTCCCCAGGACCGAAACAGGCGATCATCTGGCCAGGATACACCTCCCCCCGCCAGCCAAATCCGGCCCCCGGAATACAAAATGCAACTAACCGATATTATTGAATAATAGCCGATTTTTAGAAATGTTTGAATTGTCAAATGTAGAGCATTTGGCAACAAAAAAGCCGTAAGATTGGTTTCTTACGGCTTTTTTATCTACATTTGCGCTCTATTGCTCTACCATCTGAGCTAAGGTGGCGCTGGAAGGACTTTTCTATTATACCAATTCGACTTTCAAGTCAAGCTTGATGCTCTCGCAAATTGTCATTCCCAAGTTGATTTTGATCGGGAATCCAGACTGTAACCTATCATAATCATGGATGCCCGATAAAGTCATTCGGGCATGTCAAATGGAATTTGCGAGATCATTATGCTTCTTGCCGCGACCCGAACAGGATGCTCTATCTTCATCCCCCGGCATCCTGATGCCTTTCCGTTGACGGTTGCAGTCAGCTTACCGGATCCGCTATACTCACCTCCCATGCTTCCCATAAAAATCGACAAATATATCGCCTCCAGGGGTGTTAGGGGCCAGTGGCGACTCTCCGGATGCGAGGAAGGCGGCTTTTCGGGGGCAGTGGTGATTCCGGCCCTGGCGGAAAGCGCCCATCTTCCGGCAACCCTCCGCTCCCTTGCCGCGAACCCTGTCCGGGAATTGTCCCGTTTTCTGATAGTGGTGGTCGTAAACAACAGAGAAGACGCCCGCCCCGCCGACAAGGAAGATAACCGGGCAACACTTGAAATGCTGGCCGGGGAACACCTGTCATACGGTGATCTTCGACTCGCCTGGGTAGACGCCTCGTCCAGGGGGCTCGAACTGCCCGCCGGCAAGGGCGGGGTCGGACTCGCCCGCAAGATCGGCTTCGACCTGGCCCTTCCCCGTCTGTATTATTCAGGCGTCGCCCCGATCCTCGTGGCTCTGGACGGCGACACACTGGTTCAACCCGACTACCTCACCGCCATCTCCAGCCACTTCGGGGCCTCGCGGGCCGGCGGCGCGGTAATCCCTTTCCGCCATCAGCGGGGAAGCACCGCGGCGGAAATGAATGCGATCCTGTGCTACGAGCTTTTCCTGCGCGCATATGTGCTGGGCCTCTCTCTTGCGGGCTCTCCCTACGCCTTTCATACGGTGGGAAGCGCCATGGCCTGCACCGCCCCCGCATATGCGGATATGGGGGGGATGAATACCAGAACAGCGGCCGAGGATTTCTATTTCCTCCAGCATCTCAAGAAAACAAGCGGGGTTGAAGAGGTTTCCGGAACGATAGTCCTCCCCTCCGCCCGTCCGTCCCACCGAGTCCCCTTCGGAACCGGCCGGAGTGTTTCCCGCCTTCTGGATGGTGATAAGGCCACTACCCTCTACTATCATCCGGAATGCTTTTCCATTCTGGGGCACTGGCTCTCCCTCGTGGAGTCATGCACGGAAACGCGAGGGGTGGATATCAGATCCATGGCTGAAGGCATATCACCCCATCTGGGAACATACCTGGACGGTGCGCGGTTCAGCGAGTCATGGGACAAGCTACGCCGCAACAACAGCCGTGATGAAAAAGCTCTCCTCGCCTCGTTCCACTGTTGGTTCGACGCCCTTCGCACCCTGAAGCTGATACACCACCTTTCCGATGGCCCACTGCTTCGGGGGACAGCCGAGGACAATATCCCAACCCTCCTGGCATCCGCCGGCCTGGCGCCCCTCAAGGACCCGGACAGTCAACTGGAACTCCTGCGCCTGGCACAGGCGGGCGACTCCGGGCTTTAAGGGGCGCACACTAGTAACTCTTGGTTTTTTCTTAGACTTGAGATATTATCCACCGCATGCCCGGACCGGGCGAATCCCGGAAATCCACGGGCGCACCTTACGCAAGAAAAGGAGTATCGCCATGAAAATACCGGCAAGCCTGCGCACAGTCATCACCATAGCCGCCATTACCCTTGCCGCAACCGTGTTCGCCTCCCCTTCTCAAGCGGATTCGGCCCCTCACATGGGAGGAGAAGGCGCGAAAGGGACTGAACCGGTTCCGGTCAGCGAAACACCGGTAGTGGGAGAAACTCCGCTTCAGCCCGCCCCCGCGCAACCTGCTCCCATCAACCAGGAAATGATCAATCCCGCCGCTCCGGCGCCTCAACCCCAGCCGGTCCCTCCAACTCCTTTCAACACCATGGCCACTGACGAGATTTCCAAGATCAACGCGGCCACCGAGGTCATTCAGGAGATTACCGGCATACCCGAAGGAATCTCCCCGGAACTCCTGCGCAATGCCTACGGCATTGTTATCATCCCCGGGACCATCAAGCTGGGCTTCTTCTTCGGCGGCCAGTACGGAAGCGGCATCGCCATGACCCGCGGAGAAGACGGCGCGTGGAGCAACCCCTCCTTTGTCTATCTGGCGGGGGGCAGCTTCGGCCTCCAGTTCGGAGCGGTTTCCAGTGATATCATTCTGGTCTTCAAGACAAGAAAGAGCGTCATGGGCCTTGCCAAGGGCAACTTCACCCTGGGAGGCGACGCCGCTGCCGCGGCCGGTCCGGTGGGACGCCGGGCAGTGGCCGCGACGGACTGGCAACTGAAGGCAGAGATATATTCCTATGCCAGAAGCCGAGGCCTGTTTGCCGGCATCTCCCTGGACGGGTCGGTTCTGGCCATCGACACCAACGCCAATGAAAACTTCTACGCCAAGCCCGGCATCAGCGCCAACGAGATATTCGGTTCCCCCCCCAGCGCTTCCCCCTCCGTTGAAAAGCTGAAAAGCTTTCTTGGCAAGAGCGCTTCCGCGCCTGTAATGCAATAAATACATGATGACACTGGAAACAGCGGGAACGGCGCTGACAGAGAGGGATGCCACGTGGATAAACGCCGCCGCTGAAAAATTGAATCCCTCCCTGCTGGACCTTTACAGGCGTCTTCATGCCGCTCCCGAGCTTTCGCTCCAGGAGGAAATGACCTCGCGCCTTGTCGCCGGTGAACTGGAATCATCCGGCTTCAGCGTCATCACCGGGGTAGGAGGCCACGGCGTGGTAGGCGTCATGGAAAACGGGAAAGGACCGGTGGTGATGGTACGGGCGGACCTGGACGCCCTCCCCATTGAAGAGCAGACCCGCCTCCCCTATGCAAGCAGTGCGCGCGCCATCCTACCGGGTAAAGGAGAGGTAGGCGTCATGCATGCCTGCGGTCACGATATCCACATGACCGTCCTGGCTGGCGCGGCCCGTCTGCTGATGTCGCTCAGGGAGCAGTGGCGGGGAACCCTGGTGATGGTCGGTCAGCCCGCGGAAGAGATCGGCGCCGGGGCCGGCGCCATGATCGAAGACGGCCTGTTTACAAGGTTTCCCCGGCCGGACTGCGCCCTGGCTCTCCATGTCTCACCATCCCTGGTGGCAGGGCAGATAGGCGTCAGGGAAGGCCTCTTCTGGGCTGGCTGCGCCTCTCTCGATCTCCTGATCCGCGGTGTCGGCGGCCATGGCTCGCGGCCCCAGGACACAAAGGACCCTGTTGTGATGGCCGCCGAAACGATCCTGCTCCTTCAGACCATTGTCAGCCGCGAGATCGACCCCCTCGAACCAGCCGTCCTCACCATCGGTTCCATTCATGGAGGAACCAAGGGGAACATCATCCCGGAAGAGGTGCTTCTCCAGCTCAACTACCGCTATTTCACTACCGAAACAGACAGGCGCATCCGCCTCGCCATCGAGCGGATCGCGCGCGGGGTCGCGCTGGCGGCGGGGGTTCCCGAGGATCGGATGCCGCTCCTTTCCGAGCAGTACGCCGGCGCTCCGGTGGAAAACGATCCCGCTCTGACACGCAGGATGGCCTCGGCCTTCAGCGCCGTGCTCGGAGGGGACAACGTAATTCCCGTGGAGCGCTTCACCTATAGCGACGACTTTTCCCTGTTCGGACGCGTTCAGCCCCGGATTCCCCTCTGCTACTTTCTCCTGGGCACAGCGGCCGGGGGGAAAAAAGTACGGGAAGACGCAACATCTCCCGGCATCCACAATCCACGGTTCGCGCCCATTGCCGGGCCAACCATCGATACAGGGGTCAAGGCCATGACCGCCGCGGCGCTGGAAGCCCTCCTCGGCGCGGCGGGCCCCTTCAACAAACCGTGAACACCCCGTTTTTTTGTTTGACATTTATTCCGCAGCTCTTTAAAAGAGTCAACGGCCATTCTACGCGGTTTTCTTTTTCGGTTTCATATCCCCTCAGAACAAATCAACAAAGATGCTCCAGTAACTCTTGTCCAACGCATTTGCGGCGCGCCGCGCTCCATCACCGAATAGCGTCCGATTGCTGGAAAGGTCCGCCGCGGAATGGTGCGCTATTAAAGGAAGTACGGTCGGATGCAAAAAAAATCTATTCAAAGGGAGGAAGTAAAAATGTCCAACGATGTGGAGAAAAAAGCAATTGACGGGTCGGTATCGCTGACCGACACGACAGCCAACCCGGCCCCCCTGGGCCTGTGCGCCTTCGGCCTGACCACGGTCCTGCTGAACCTGCACAATGCCGGCTATTATCCGATAGATTCAATGATCCTCGCCATGGGGATCTTCTACGGCGGCATTGCCCAGGTTATCGTCGGAATAATGGAATGGAAAAAGAAGAACACCTTCGGCACAACCGCCTTCACCTCCTACGGGTTGTTCTGGCTTTCCCTAGTCGGCCTCATCTTCCTGCCAAAGCTGGGTCTTGCCGAAAAACCGACCGAACTGGCCATGGCCTCCTACATGGCCATGTGGGGCCTCTTTACCGGAGTCCTTTTCATCGGAACCTTACGCCTGAACCGGGCACTGCAGTTCGTGTTCGCCTCATTGACCCTGCTCTTCTTCCTCCTTGCGTACGGAGACGCTACCGGCGATTCATCACTCAAGGTCATAACCGGTTTTGAAGGGGTTATCTGCGGCTTTTCCGCCATATATGCCGGCCTGGCACAGGTTCTGAATGAAATATACGGCAAGACCCTCCTGCCACTGGGGCCCGTGAAAAAATAATCGTCAGGGAACGACAAAAATTGAAGGAAACCCATGACAGGGGCATTTGCTTAATGCCCCTGTCCGTTTTTCCGCCAATTTCCCGTTGGCGGCGCCTCCGGGATTGTGGTAAAGTCCGGATACATGTTTTCATCAATTTCTGGAAAGGAGATTCATCATGGCCGACAAGAAAGTTACCGTACTGGCTCGTTTCAAGGCAAAAGAGGGGATGGAAGAAAAGGCGAAACAGGCGATCATCGACTGCGTGGCGCCTACCAGGGCCGAGGCGGCCTGCATCAACTACGACCTGCACCAGTCAAAGGACGACAAACGGCTTTTCATGCTCTATGAAAACTGGCAGAGCAAGGAACTTCTGGATCAACACCTGGCCACCCCCCACCTGACAGGACTGGTGGCCAAGTCCGATGAACTCTTTTCCGAGCCCATCGACATCGCCCTGTGGGAGATGATCAGCGAACCGGCAAAGTAGCGATCCACAATCGGCGAGAAAACATCAGGGGCCGCTCCGGTAACCGCCGGAGGCCCCTTCCGAAACCCTATCCACCCCCCAACAAATCACGTAATCAATTGAAATAATTACACAATCAACTCCATAACCCGCTCTCTTCCCAGAAGATACTCCTTGTCTAGCCTCAATCCGCTGGGGTATAATCCCCCCCTGTCGCCCCATTTGAGCCACGCTCCCAGGACGGTATCCACATGAGACTCAATGCAAAGCTTGTGATGATCATGGTCTCGCTCCTCATCATCGCGGTATGCGCGCTGTTTATCCTGAACCAGTACAGCCAGAACGACCTGGTGAACGAGATCCAGGAAAGTTCCTCGGAGGTATCCAAGGCAATCCAGATCAGCATCGCCGACCTGACATCGGAAGAGGAATTCTCTTCCCGTCTGAAAGAGTACATGAAGGAGGCTAAGCGGAAGGGGATCAACGAAGTCAGCATCATCAGCAACGAAGGAGAGATCATCGACTCCTCGGACCCGGAAAAGGTGGGCAAGCGGCGCGACATCAGGAAGCTGGGGAAGGGTCTGAAGGCCTCGCGCCCCCGAAAAGGAAAACAGAAACCGGTCATAGACTCATCCCGTCCCTATGACCTGGTGGTGCCGGTCATCGTCGGGGATGAGCAACTGGGATACGTCCATATCAATCTCTTGCTGGACAATATCCGCAACATACAGCACGACAACTTCGCCCACCGCCTGACGGTAACCTTCCTGGTGTTCATGCTGGGCATCATCCTCACCATCTTTCTCGCCCGCCATTACACCAGACCTATCAAGCAGATCGTGGCAAGCGTGAAAAAGGTCTCCGCCGGCGACCTCTCCGAGACCTTTCCGGTCACCTCCAGAGATGAGATCGGTGAACTGGCGTCCAACTTCAACGAGATGGTGAAGAAGCTGCGGGAAAAGGAACTGCTGGAAAAAAGGCTTTACGAGGCCGAACACCTCTCCAAGGTCGGACAGCTGGCCTCCGGGATCGCTCACGAGATCCGCAACCCCCTCAACTACATCAGCCTGGCTGTGGATCACCTGAAAAACGACCTCATCCCCTCCACTCCGGAGACGGAGGCCGAATCCAGAGAACTCCTGGACAAGATCAAGGAAGAGGTGCGCAGGGTCAATTACATGGTGCTCAACTTCATGAGCTACGGGCGGCCCCTCAAGCTGCGCCTCTCCTCCCTTTCCTGCGGGGAGCTCCTGGAAAAGGTCCTCCCGGCGCTGAAGGATCGCCTCGAGGAGCAGCGCATCACACTTGCTTTCGAGATCCAGGAGGGCCTCCCGGAGTTGCAGGCCGACCCGGAACTGATCAGGACCTGCCTGATGAACCTGATCACAAACGCGGCACAGTCCATGCCCGAAGGGGGGAAGATCACCCTGGGCGCCTCCTTTGATCCGGAAGACCGGCTGTTCCGGATCACCTGCGCCGATGAAGGAAAAGGCATCAGCCCCGAAGACATGGACCGCATCACGCAGCCCTACTTCACCACCAAAGAGGCCGGCATAGGCCTGGGCCTGGCCATAACGGAAAGGATCGTAACCGAACACGGAGGAAAACTGGAAGTGGACAGCACGGTCGGAAAAGGGTCTCTGTTTTCCCTGATCCTGCCGGGGCCGGGCAAGGAGCAGGAGATATGAAGGGAAGAATCCTGGTTGTGGATGACGAAAAAGGGCAGAGGGATATCCTCGACGCCATCCTGAGAAAGGAAGGATACCTGGTCGCCAAGGTTCCCGGAGCGCGTGAAGCCATGGAGCGGCTGGAAGCTGAAGAATACGACGTCGTCCTCAGCGACCTGAAAATGAAAGGGATCTCCGGTCTGGAGCTCCTGGAAAGCGTCCTGGAACTGGAACCCCGTCAATGTATCATTATCATGACCGCCCACGGCACCATCGATTCGGCGGTGGAGGCCATGAAAAAGGGGGCCTTTGATTATCTGGAGAAACCGCTGGACCGGGAAACCCTCCTCATGACCCTCAAAAGGGCCTTCGAGCACCTGACGCTCATCCGCGAAAACCGGATGCTGCACAAAAAGCTGGCGGAAAACAGCGATATCCCCTCCATCATCGGCTCGCACCCGAAGATGAAGGAGGTGTTCCGCATCGTCAACAAGATCGCCGCCACATCATCAACGGTTCTCATCTACGGGGAATCCGGGACAGGCAAGGAGCTGGTGGCCAAGGCGATCCACGACGGAAGCCCTCGACATGACAAGCCTTTTTTCGCCATCAATTGCGCCGCAATCCCCGACACCCTCATGGAAAGCGAGCTGTTCGGCCACGAGAAGGGCTCTTTTACCGGCGCCAATACCCGGGAGATAGGGCTGTTCGAGGCGGCGAATACCGGCACCATCTTTCTCGACGAGATAGGAGAAATGAACACGGCCATGCAGGCCAAACTGCTGCGCGCCATCCAGGAGCGGGAGATCCGGCGCGTGGGGGGCAAGACCTCTGTTCCGGTGGACGTGCGCATCATCTCCGCCACCAACAAGGACCTGGAGCAGGAGATCCGCAAGGGCCTTTTCCGGGAGGACCTCTTCTACCGCCTTAACGTGATCCGCATCAATCTGCCGCCGCTGCGGGAGCGGGGAAGCGACATCATCGCCCTGGCCGATTTTTTCGTCGCAAAATACGGAACGGCCTCAGGCGTTCAAGTGAAGGGAATCTCCAGGCCGGCCATGAAGCTGCTCATGGACTATTCCTGGCCGGGAAACGTCCGCCAGCTGGAGTCAATGGTCGAGCGGGGAGTGCTCATGACGGAAAGCGACTATATCCAACCGGAGGACCTTCCCGCCGAGATCCACCGGGAAGGCGCCCCTGAGAGTTGCCTCTCCTTCGAGTTCCCCCCAGAGGGGATCTCCTTCGAGGACCTGGAACGGGACCTGATCATCAAGGCCATGGAACGCGCCGGATGGGTTATAGGCAAGGCCGCGCCCCTGCTGGGCATGACATACAAGACACTCCAGTACCGCCTGGAAAAATTCGGCATCGAAAAACCGGAGAAAAGGAATAATTCGCGCACCTGACACCCCGTTTTTCATGAGCGCGCCGCCCGACGCGCGCGTCCCGCACAAGGAGATGTATTTACATGGATCTTTCAAGGAAACTGCACCGGTTCACCGTAGTCCCCTCGCTTCCCGAGGAGCTCTCGGGCCTGAAGACGCTGGCCTACAACCTCTGGTGGACCTGGGAACCGGACGCCATCGAGCTGTTCCGGAGGGTCGACCGGGATCTATGGCGTCAGACCCGCCACAATCCGGTAAAAATGCTGGGGGTATTGCAACAGAACCGGCTGAACGAGCTCAGGGAGGACGACGGGTTCCTGGCCGATCTGCAGCGGGTGGAGGAGCGCTTCAGGGGCTACATGGAAGGCAAAACCTGGTACCATAAGAGCCGCAACGGTGAAAAGCACTGCTCCATCGCCTATTTTTCCATGGAATTCGGCCTGCACGAATCCATCCCCATCTATTCGGGAGGATTGGGGGTCCTGTCGGGCGACCACCTGAAATCAGCCAGCGACCTGGGCATTCCCCTCGTCGGGGTAGGGCTCCTTTACCGATCGGGTTATTTCCGCCAATATCTGAACATCGAGGGCTGGCAACAGGAGTTCTACCCGGAAAACGATTTCTACAACATGCCGCTCAGGCTGGAGAGGGATACTGAGGGGATACCCCACACCATCATCATGGAACTGGATGGCCGGAAGGTGGCGGTCCACATCTGGAAGGTCCAGGTGGGCAGGACCCCTCTCTACCTTCTCGACACTAACCTGGAGAGAAACACCTGGGAGGATCGCAAGATCACCGCGCAACTATACGGCGGAGACCAGGAGATGCGGATCAAGCAGGAAATATTCCTGGGAATAGGGGGCATCCAGGCCCTCGGAAAGCTGGGGATCACTCCAGCAGTCTGTCACATAAACGAAGGACATTCGGCATTTCTGGCCCTTGAACGCATACGTCTGCTTATGGATGAAAAGCGCCTCTCCTTCTCCGAAGCAAGGGAGATGGTCACCGCAAGCAACGTCTTTACCACCCACACCCCGGTGCAGGCGGGTATCGACCATTTCCCCCCGGAACTGGTGGAAAAATATCTGGGGCCATACTACCGGGGTCTGGGCCTCTCCCGCGAAGAGTTCCTGGGCCTGGGACGGCAGAATCCGAAAAACGTCCATGAAACCTTCTGCATGGCGGTCCTGGCCCTACGCCTGTCCGGCCACTATAACGGCGTGAGCCGCCTGCACGGCAGGGTATCACGGAAAATGTGGAAAAATATCTGGCCGGAACTTCCGGAAGAGCGTTTTCCCCTTACCTCCATCACAAACGGCGTCCACACCAAGACCTGGCTTTCCAGCGAGATGTCCGGGCTCCTCATCCGGTACCTGGGGACCCGCTGGCTCGACGACCCTACCGATTTCGATTTCTGGAAAAAGATCCAGCAGGTGCCCGAGGCCGAGCTATGGCGCACCCACGAAAGGTGCCGGGAACGCCTCGTGACCTTTGCCCGCAAGCGACTCAAGGAGCACCTCCTCCATGTGGGCGCAACCGCCAAGGAGATAGCATCCGCCGATGAGGCCCTGGATCCGGAGGCCCTTACCATCGGATTCGCCAGGCGCTTCGCCACCTACAAGCGAGGAACCCTTCTTTTCAGGGACCTGGGCCGCCTGGAACGGATTCTCAACAATACATCGCGTCCAGTGCAGATAATCTTCGCCGGCAAGGCCCATCCGGCCGACTTCGAAGGCAAGGAGTATATACGCCAGATCCATCAACTCTCCATGGAAGGACGGTTCCGTCATCGGATCATTTTCATTGAAGATTACGACCTGGCGGTTGCCAGGCGCATGGTGCAGGGCGTGGATGTCTGGCTCAATACGCCCCGTCGGCCCTTAGAGGCGAGCGGCACCAGCGGCATGAAGGTCGCCTTCAACGGCGGGCTCAACATGAGCGTGCTGGACGGCTGGTGGCCGGAGGGATATCGTGGAGACAACGGCTGGGCCATCGGCAAGGGCGAGGTCTACGAAGACATCGAATACCAGAACGAGATTGAAAGCCGCGCCGTCTACGACCTGCTGGAAAAGGAGGTCGTTCCCCTTTTCTACGACCGGGGCGGCGATGGGATACCCAGGGGCTGGCTGGCGCGAATGAAGGCATCCATCGAATCCCTCTGCCCGGTATTCAGCACCGAAAGGATGTTGCAGGAATATACGGACAGTTTTTATCTCCCTGCCTTCGAGTCATGGAAGGCCCTTGATGAAAACCATCAATCCCTGGCCCGCGAGCTGGCCGGCTGGAAGGAAAAGATGCGAAGGCTCTGGGGCCAGGCGCGCGTGGAGGAAGTAGAGGCCTCGATCGTAGGCGAGATCCCCGTGGGCGACCACATACGAGTTCAAGTGAGCGTAGTAACGGGAGAAATCCCGGTGGAGGAACTTTCCGTTACCGTCTATTCGGGGATTCTGGACGCAGGGGATGTCATTGTCGATGGAGAGGAGACCCCTCTCACCCGGATGGATCAGGAAAAGGAAGGCCTTTACCGCTTCAGCGGCGAAGTGGAATGCCGTGTGTGCGGCCGCCTGGGATTCGCGGTGCGGATTATGCCGAAGCACCCCCGGATCGGCCCCCTGTACGAACCCGGAATGATTATCTGGGCCTAGCTCCCGCGACAACCGTCCGGCCCTGTGAACCACCCTGACCTCGACTCACGCGTTCTTTCATCCTTTCGTCTTGATATCTCGATGAAAACCGGGTAAATTGCGCGGAAAATTTTTTCCAGGAAACGCCATGATGAGAATATTGCTTGCTCTGATCCTTCTGTTCAGCCTGACAGCCTGCACCTCGATGACGCCGAGGAAATACCTCCCCTATCCGATTACCAACGAGAGCTTCCCGGACCCGGTCAAGACGGTGACCATCCCTCTGCCCGTGATCGCCACCAGTCCCAACGAAGGAATCACCGTGGGAGCGCTCACAGCCTTCCTGCTCCATAATTCAAAGGACGAGGTCAGCACACTGGCCGCGCCCCAGATCAACCATAACAAGAACTTCGGGACCACGGTCAGCCTGTACGGGGCTTTCTATCCGTCACCCAACCGCAGCTGGGAGATGAACCTGTCCAAGTCGACCAAGGTAAACCAGGATTACGAGATAAAGTTTCGCGACAAGACCCTGATGGACGGCAGGCTGGAGATTTTCCTCTTCCCCTACGGCTTCAGCGACGGCTCGGCGCGGTTCTATGGATTCCAGTCCAAAAGCTCCAAGGATAACGAGACCAACTACGCCGATGACGAGTACGGATTCACCGCCACCGTGGGGTATGACATTACTGAAAACCTGCACATCCAGTTCGGGGAGCGCATCCGGAAAGTGAGCATAGGCAAAGGCGCCGTCACCTCAATCCCCTTCACCAAAGACCGGTATACCCCGCAGGAAGTGCCCGGCCTGAATGGTTTCACCGCCCACGCCCAGAAACTCGCCATCATATACAGCACCCTGGATGCGCGAGACATACCGACCCGCGGCATATACGCCAAGGCATCCATCGAAAACAGCCTGAAGGCCCTCGGAAGCAGTTGCGACTATCGGGATTACGAGATGGAACTGAAAGGATACATGCCACTGGCGGAAGCCAGGTACATAACCGTAGGAAGGATTGTGTACAACCAGACACTGGGCAGTAACGTGCCTTTTCTGGAACGCAGCATCCTCGGGGGGGAGACGACCCTGCGCGGTTACGGACGCAACCGCTTCATCGACAGCAGCTACCTCCTGCTCAACCTGGAAGAACGGATCCGGCTCTTCCGCTGGCGCCTTTTCAATGTCAACACCGACTGGGAGATCGCCCCCTTTATCGACTTCGGATCGGTAATGGAGTCCATTGACCGGGCGGAGACCATCAATTTCGAGTTCAACCCCGGGATCGGCTTCCGCGCCGTTGTCAGACCGAATATAGTGGGCCGCGTTGACATAGGCTTCGGCAACGAAGGCCCGGCGGTGTTCGTCGGGCTGGGGTATCCATTCTGAAAAAAAAGACCTGCCTGGTTTCAAAAACCCGGCAGGTCTCTCTCTTTCGCCAAACCTTCCCTCACATGCATTACGGAGTCCGGGACACCCTGCGCGCGGACGCATCTACACGGTTTCTACCGGCCGCCTTTGCCCGATAGAGGGCACCGTCAGACTCACGGATCAGGTCCTCCACCGTTACCATGCCCGGGGAGGGATAGACGGAAATCCCGATGCTTACGGTAAGCTTCACTCCATCCAGGGTATCGGAAAAACGGGTCCTCTCTATTGCGCCCCGGACACGTTCCGCAACGGCCGTGGCTTCGGGAAGCGACGCGTTGGGAATCACGGCGACGAACTCATCCCCCCCGTAACGGGCCGCGGTATCGTACACGCGCAGTTCTTGGCGAAACAATGAAGAAACCTCCGCCAGGATGATGTCCCCGCCCTGATGGCCGTACCGGTCATTAATCTCCTTGAAGTAATCGATGTCGAGAATCATAAGGGAGAGAACGCCTCCGTTGCGCTTGACCCTGGAAAGCTCCCTGTCCAGAATATCCATCAGGTAACGACGGTTGAAAAGCCCCGTCAGGTGGTCGGTATGGGAAACCAGCTTCAGTTGTTCGTTAGCCTGACGCAATTCCTCCTGCAACCGCTTTATCTGCAGATGGATCCTTACCCTGGCGACCATTTCCGCGGCGTCAAAGGGCTTGGTGATATAATCGCTCGCCCCCTGCTCAAGCCCGCGGAGCTTCGAGCCCCTGTCATCCCGGGCCGTCAGGAAGATGATCGGAATATGCCGCAGGTCTTCCCGCGCCCGCACCATGGACAGGAGTCTGAAACCGTCCAGGCGCGGCATTACCACGTCACAGATGATGATATCCATTTTGATCTCGAGAAGAATTCTCAGAGCATCGATACCGTCTACTGCCTCGTGGTAGTATGTCGCAAGGGAATAGTCCTTCAGTGTCTGGATGATTTCCTTGCGAACGGGTTCCGAGTCTTCAATGACGAGGATGTTGGTTTCCATGACCCGCGGTAGGCTTCTCCCTGTTTAGGAACTGTTAACAAATAACATGGGCATCTTGCATCTCATCTTCAGGTCATCTTTGACCGAACATCAATCACCAAATCCTCAACGTAGCCCTGCTACGTCTGCGGTTTGGTTCAATCAGTTCAGCCAAATCTGAACT
>Ga0265295_1003897_pt1 | contig 20891 bp, 22 predicted proteins | sample Munlansysbiofilm_FD_192503 | JGI IMG/M metagenome (GOLD analysis project Ga0265295, IMG submission 192503) | Leachate microbial communities from a municipal landfill in Southern Ontario, Canada - Methane capture system biofilm | ecosystem: Engineered > Solid waste > Landfill > Unclassified ... | reverse complement strand
TTGATGCAACTATTTATGGTGGAGAATTAAGTGCAAGTTATCAAATAACAAGCGATTATAAAATTATAGGATCATTAACACATGTTATTGGGAAAAATGATACAGATGATAAACCTTTAGCACAACAGCCACCGCTTGAAGGTAAAATATCTGCTATGTATGATAATGGGAAATATTCAGCTGGAATTCTTGCAAGATTTATTTCAAAACAAGATAGATATGATATTGGAGCTGGAAGTATAGTTATGAATGGTGTTGATAAAGGTGAAACTCCAGGTGCTTCAATTTTCTCTATAAATGGTGGATATAAATATAATAAAAATGTTTCACTTAATTTTGGAGTTGATAACTTATTTGACAAAGCATATATGGAACACTTAAGTAATTCAGATATTTCAAGTGCTACAACTTTTATGGCTCAAGAAAGAATATATGAGCCAGGTAGAAATATTTGGTTTGAATTAAAAACTAAATTCTAATAACCTATTTTAATAGGTTATTAGTTTTTTAATCAAAATCCATTCTAGCTTGTGTTTGTCCTGTTGTTCCAAATTCATAATCGATTTGAGTAGCAATTGCTTTGAAATCTATTCCTTGAATCTCTTTTAAACTTTTTAAAATCTCTTTTTTACCACTTATTAATTCTTTAGATTTTATTCCATGTGAGATTGATAAACTAGCTTCCACAAATGCTGATAATTTATCACACTGCTTTAATGCAAGTCCATCAATTGCTTCATATTTATCAATGTTATATTTTGAAATATCTTCTACAACTTCAATTTTTCCATTGTGTTTGATTTTATTTGTAAATTCTTCTTTAATTCCATCATAAAGACCTAAGATATAAGAAAACTCTTCGTGCAAAGTTTCTGGAATATTTGGCAGAATATCATCTTCAATTTTTTCTATTTCATACTCTGCAATTATGTCTGATAGCTCATCAACGCAATATTTTACAGGAGTGATTATATCTCTTGTTAAAGCTTCAGGTAAATCATGAAATAAAGCTGTAAAGAAGTTATTTTGTAATCTTTTATCACAAGCTTTTACTTCAAGTGAGAAAAAATATCCAAATATTGCAACAGTAAGCATATGTCCTAAAACAGATGTTTCAGGGATTCTTGGAGTTTGAGCCCATCTTTTTTGGAATCTTAATCTACCACTTAAATCTACAATTTTTCCTAATTTTTTATTTAATGCAATTTTTCGCACTCCAATTAATTCATAATAATCTTCAAGCTCTTCATCAACACTTTTTTTTACATCTTCAATATCATTTAAAAATTGACTTGTTTGATAAACTATTGAAAACTCCCATTTTGTTGCAAGATATGAAGCTGCTTTTAAAATAAATCTCTCTTTTTTATACATTTCTGGATTGTTTAAAAACTCTTCAAATTTTTGTAAAAAAGTTCCATTGTCAATATCTTTTATAGAAGAAGATAATTTTGAAATAACCCAACTATTAATCTCTTTTGATTTTTTTTGTAAAGCTTTTCTAAAAACATCAGGTCTTATATCAGTTACAACTACACGTCTTAAAAATTCAAAAATACCAGCTTCTATTAAGTGTGTAAAATTTATATCTTTTTCAAGTTTTGCTATAAAATAAGCAATTATAAATTTGTGAGCTTGCTTATCAAGTTCTACTAGTTCAACCATTCTTGGATAATCATTCCATCTTTGGATAGATGCACTTGAAAAAATATAATCTATAATTTTTGGATTTATCAATTCTTATCCTTTTTTTCATTATCAAAAAATATCATTTTTTTGCCAAGTAACATTAAACTAACAACAATAAACATCATTAAATATACTTGCCAATCATTCATAAAATATGCCTTTTTAAATTTGTTTGATTATGTCATAATATTGATAAATAGGCACTTATAAGAAATATTTTATCACTTTGATGCAAAATCAAAAATTAGATGTATAATTCGCAAAAAATTTCTTAAGGAAAAAACAAAATGTCAACTTTGACAATAAACAATCATACTTTAGAACACTTTGATTTAAGTGCAAAAGATACGATGAATGAATACTTAAAATTAATAAATGTTGATTTAAGTGATTATACATTTGCTGGAAATTACATATGGTTATCAACAGCAACAGGATTTTATGCAATAGTAAATGATACTTTTTGCCTGTTTATTCTAAATTCTGGAACATTAACTATGCTTTTACCTCCAATTGGCAAAAAAGAGAATACTTATGAAGCAATGCTTAAATGCTTTGAAATAATGAATGCACATAATAGTAATAGAAATTATTCAAAAATAGAGTATGTTCATGAAGAGTTACTCGAAGGTTTTGTTGATTATTTAGAAGAGGGGACTTTAGTTTATGAAATGCTAAAAGATTTTATTGTAGAGAAGAAACTTGTAGATTATATTTATAAAGTTGAAGATTTAATAGATTTAAAAGGCGATTCATACAAATCAAAAAGAAATGAAATAAATAGATTTAGAAAAGTTTATCCAAATCATAGATTAGAAATTTTAGACAAAGAAAAACATTCAAAAGAAGTTTTAGCTCTTTTTAACAAATGGGTAAAAGATAGAACAACTTATATGCCAAAAGAAGAGGTTGAAGCTTTTTTAGATGGAATATATTTTGAAAGATTTGCAGTTAAAAGACTGATGAATGATTATGACAAATTAGATGTTATAGGTTTAGTAATTTATATAAATGATGAAATAAAAGGTTTTACTGTTGGTGAAAAAATAAATGAAACTACAGCTAGTGTAATTATAGAAAAAACAGATTTTGAAGTTTTAGGTTGTGCTCAGTTTATTTTTAGAGAGTTTACAAAAATACTAAAAGATAAATATGCAATCGAATATATTAATGTTGGTGATGATATGGGATTTGAAAATCTTAAAAAAGTAAAAATGTCATATAGACCTAAAAAAATTGTTCCTAAATATGTAATTTATCAAAAATGATTAAAAAAGCAAAAAAAGAAAATCTAAAATTTTTATATGATTTAGAAAACAAAGTTTTTACAAATGACCCTTTTGCTTTAAGTAAAGAGTCTTTTAAATATCATATTTTGAAAAACTATTTATATGTATTTGAAATAGATGAAAAAATTGTTGGTTATATTTTATGGCTTGAAAGAAAAAACTATTTTAGATTATATTCTTTAGCAATTGATAGTGATTTTCAAGCTTTAGGAATTGCTTCAAAATTACTTGAATATAGTTTTGAAAATCTCAAAAATAAAAATTACTCATTAGAAGTTAAAATAACAAATATAAAAGCAATAAAATTATATGAAAAATTTGGATTTAAAATAAAAAAAGTTTTAAAAGATTATTATGAAGATAGTGATGGATATTTGATGGTAAAGTAGAGCATAATATTATGCTCTACAACTTCCCATTTTCCCTAAGGCATTGATTTTTTCAACTCTTTGAGAATGTCTTCCACCTTCAAATGAAGCTTTATCCCAAGCATCAACGATAGCTTCAATCATTCCATAACCTGAAACTCTTTCGCCTAAACAAATAACATTTGCATCGTTATGTTCTCTTGCCATTTTTGCAGAGTATTCATTGTGGCATAAAGCGGCTCTTATTCCATCAAATTTATTTGCAGCCATACTCATACCTATTCCTGAACCACAAATTAAAATTCCTTTAGAACCTTCATTTTCTAATACATTCTTACAAACAAGTGCAGCAAAATCAGGATAATCAACTCTATTTTTATTATTTGGACCTAAATCTATAACTTCGTGTCCTCTTTTCTCAAAAAGTTCTTTAACATAAGCTTTGATGTCTATTCCCGCATGATCAGCACCAATATAATATCTCATTAATAGATTCCTTCTTGATGATTTATTTCTATATTTTTTGTATCCATATTTTTTTCAATACTTTTTACACTTTTTAGAACTCTATCCCATCTGATTTCTTTATTCTCATCCCAAGAAAAATATACAAACCAAGGTGTTCCTACAATAAATTTATATGGAACTGTTCCCCAAAATCTTGAGTCATTTGAGTGATCTCTATTGTCTCCCATCATAAATGTTTCATCTTCAGGAACAATTATAGGCATCATATTAAATAATTCACTAGGATTTAAACCATTATTTACAACAGATGGATCATGATGAATTCCAGGATGTTCATGCATATAAGGATCAACAACCCAAAGTTTATCTTCAACTTCAATAATATTTTCTTTTGGATAATTTGCTTTTACAAATTCATTACCTTCTTTTGGATGTAATAAAAGATGTTTATCTTTTATTGCAACTAAATCTCCACCTGTTGCAACTGCTCTTTTTACATAGTGAATTGTTTCATTTTTAGGATATCTAAAAACAACAATATCACCACGTTTTGGTCTTTCACCTTCAATTAAATGACCATTTCCATTAAAATCAGGTAAAACTTTTATTTCAAGCCATGGAATTCTTGGTGTTGGAATTCCATATGAAAATTTTTTTACAAAAAGCATATCTCCAATAAGTAAAGTATTTTTCATACTTCCACTTGGAATTACAAATGCTTGTGCAATAAAAAATATAATTGCAAGAACTATTACTATTGTTCCCGTCCATGAAGAGGACCAGTTATATATTTTTTTTAACATTTATTTTATTTCTCTTTTATCTCTTAATTTAGCAGCTTTGATAGTATTTTTTAATAACATAGCAATAGTCATTGGACCAACTCCACCAGGAACTGGAGTTAAAAAAGAACATTTATCTTTTAAACCTTCAAAATCAGCATCTCCAACTAATTTTCCAGTTTCAAGTCTATTAATACCAACATCAATAACAACAGCGCCATCTTTTACCATATCAGCTTTTAATAGATATGGAACTCCAACTGCAATTACAACAATATCAGCTGCAAGTGTATGAGCTTTTAAATCTTTTGTTCTTGAATTACAAACAGTTACAGTTGCTTTTGCATTGATTAAAAGTGAAGCCATTGGTTTTCCAACAATATCACTACTTCCAATAACTACAACATTTTTTCCACTTAATTCAATCCCATACTCTTCAAACATTCTCATAACACCAAATGGAGTTGCAGGTAAAAAGGCATCAAGATTTGAAACCATTCTTCCTACGTTGTATGGATGGAAACCATCAACATCTTTTAAAGGATTAATTGCTTCAAGAACAATTGTTGTATCAATATGTTTAGGAAGTGGAAGTTGAACTAAAATACCATCAAGTTTTGGATTTTCATTCATTCTTGCAATTGTTTCAAGTAATTCTTCTTGAGTTATACTTTCAGGCATTTCATGAACAACAGAGTAGATTCCTGCATTTTTACATGATTTTGCTTTACTTGCTACATAAGTTGCACTTGCTGGATCATTTCCAACTAAAATTACTGCAAGTCCTGGAGTTATTTGTTTTTCTTCTACAAGTTGGGCAACTTCAACTTTAACTTCTTCTTTGATTTTTTCAGATAATGCTTTTCCATCTAATAATATCATCGGATTTTAACCTTATATTTGTTTTTTATTGAGGTAATTATGTTATCTAAAATTCTATTAATAAAAGTTAAATAAATAATTAATAAAAACTTAAACCAATATTTAGTTAAAATTAAATATAATCCCGTCTCAAATTATAAAATTAAACAAAAGGATCGTTATGTTAGAGGGTATCATTAGAGATAGTATGACAAAACAAGCTACTAAAACTTTAAGAAGAGAAGGATATTTAATTGCAAATATCTACGGTAAAGGTTTAGAAAATATTTCAGCTGCATTTAAAAGAAATGAATTTATTAAATTCTTAAGAAATAAAGAAACATTAGCATTTGATGTTAATTTATCTGGAAATGTATTAAAAGTTGTAGTTCAAGAGTATCAAAAATGTCCATTAACTTCTGAGTTATTACATGTTGATTTAATGGTTGCACAAGCAGGTGTTAAAACTTCATATAAAATTCCAGTTAAAACTACAGGTATTGCTAAAGGTCTTAAAAATAAAGGTCTTTTAATGGTTCATACAAAAAGAGTACCTGTTAAATGTACAATTGAAGAATTACCAAACAATATTACTTTAGATGTAACAAATTTAGATACAGGTGATAATATCTTAATTAGAGATTTAACTTTACCAGAAAATATAGATTGTTTCTTAGATCCAAGAGTACCAGTTGTTGGTGTAATTAAAGCTAAATAATAAAAATTTATGCATTTAATCGTAGGTCTTGGAAATATTGGTGAAAAATATCATTTAACAAGACATAATATAGGATTTTTAGTTATCGATGAGATGACTAAAAATCTTTCTACTTCAAATATAAATAATTCAAATTTTCAATCAACACTTTTAAAATCAGGATATAACCTTTTTGCAAAACCAACAACATATATGAATAATTCGGGTATTGCTGTTCATGCTATAAAAGAGTATTACAAAATTGAGTTAGAGAATATTATTGTAATTCATGATGATTTAGATTTACCATTTGGAACAGTAAAGTTTAAAATTGGTGGTGGACATGGTGGACACAATGGTCTTAAATCTTTAGATTCTCACATTGGAAAAGATTATATTAGGGTTAGAATAGGAATTGGAAAACCCGCAGATAAAAATGATGTTGCAAATTATGTATTAAGTAACTTTTCAAAAGAAGAGTTAAATAAATTGCAAGATATAATACCACATACTATAAAAGCGATAGAAGCACTTAAAACTGAAGAAATCGATTATGTAAAATCTAAATTTACATTGAAGTAAACATGAGCATATTAACAAAATATATTTTAAAAAGATACATACTTAATTTTATTATTGTCTTAATCTCTCTTGAACTATTTTTTGTTGGAATTGATTATTTACAAAATTTTAAAAATGTTCCAACATCAGCAAATTTACAATTACTTTATATTTTATACAACAGTTTTTTTACTTTAACTTTAGCCTTACCCTTATCCATAGTTTTTGGTTGGGTTATTACTTTAGTAGTTTTTGTAAGAAATAATGAATTTGTTGCATTTAATGCTCTTGGTGCTACAAGAAAAGAGATATTTATGCCAGTTGTTTCAATTTCAATTTTACTATTATTTTTATTGATTTTTTTACAGATGACACCTCTTGCTTATTCTTATGATCAAAAAAGAAAGATATTAAATAATGAATATTTTACAAGTACAAAAAATGATATTTTTTTAAAATATAATGATTATTATGTATATTTTGAAAAATTATTACCTTTAGAAAAAAGAGCTGAAAATATACATATCTTTAGAGTAAATAATAGTGATGTTGTTGAAAGTATTATAGGAGAAAAAGCATATTTTCAAAATAATAGATGGTATGTTGTTAATGTTAAAATAATAAATAAACCTGAAAATATTGATGTAGATAATTCAAAATTAGATATAAAATATGAAAAATTTTTACATACTTTAGATGGATTTAAACCAAAAATTTTAGATAATGTATATGAAAGTAAAACAGATTTTTCTATTTTTGATGCAATTTCTGCATTGGTTTTATTAAAAGAACAAGGTATAAATACCCAAAAAATTAGAGGAGTGCTATATAATCAATTAGTTATTCCATTTTTTGTTATTCCTATATTATTATTAATTTATGCATATGCATCTTTAAATAGTAGATTTTTTAATATTGGAAAGTTTATATCTCTTTCAATTTTTGGAACATTGATTGTATGGGGATTTTTCTTTATGTTATTCAAACTTACAAGTTCAGGCAGTATTACTCCTGAAATATCTTTATTATTACCAATGTTATTTTGGTTGATTTTCTCTACATCAGTTTATAATAAAAAAATAAATTCTTAAAAGGCTAAAACAAAAATGAAATCTCATGTTAAGGCATATGGTGTTGTACCATATATGGTAAAAGGTGATGATATAAAAATATTATTATGCCGTTCAATTGCAAGTAAAGATAAATGGGGTTGTTTAAAAGGAACAAAAAATAGAAACGAAACAGCCTATGAATGTGCAAAAAGAGAGTTTATTGAAGAGAGTTCAATAAATGTTGATATTGCATTATTTGAAGATTATTTTGAACAAATAAATATAGACAAAGATATTGGTATTTGGTTAGTAAATAGTAAAAATATTGAAGATTTAGAAAAATATTTTTTAAATGATACTTTAAAAAGTAACTATTTATCTTGGGAAAATTCAAAAGTAAAGTTTTTTTCTTTAAATAATCTTCCAAGAATTAAAAATAAACAAGAGATTTTAATAAAAGAAATTACGGATTTTTTAAAAAGTAAGAATCTACACCATTAGCAATTCCATTTGCTAATAGTTGTTGATACTCTTTATTATACAATCTACGACTCTCTTCAGGATGAGATATATATCCTAACTCAACTAAAATTGATGGCATTTGTGCTCCAACTAAAACCCAAAATGGTCCTTCTCTTACACCTGAGTCACCTACATCTTTATATTTAGTACGAGCTGATTGCAAAATTCCAGCTTGTACATCAATTGCTAATTTATGAGATGCAGTTATTCTTGGACGATTTAATGATTCTAAAAATACATCTTTAGAAGAAGAACTCATTTCTCTTATATCTGATTTATTTTCAAGTGCTGCTACTCTTTTTGCTCTTTCACTTCTTGCTGGACTTAAGAAGAATGTTTCTATTCCAGCAACTTCATGAGCTTTTTCTTTTGGTACAGCATTAGTGTGAATAGAAATAAATATATCAGCATTTTTCTCATTTGCCAAAATAGTTCTATTCATAACTTTTATAAATCTATCATTGTTTCTTGTTAAAAATACTTTGTAACCTCTTTGTTTTAAAATAGTATATAAATATTTTGAAACATTAAGGTTTATAACTTTTTCATATTTTTTGTTTGGTCCAACTGCTCCAACATCATCTCCACCATGTCCAGCATCTATAACAATAATTTTATTTATTATTCTTTGTGGTGTAGTTTTAACAGCAGTATCTGTAGGTGTATTTACTGTAATTATTAATTCTCTTTGACTTAAAGAATAACTAATTTTACTATTTACTTTATTTGTTAATCTAATTCTTACTAAATTATTGCCATTTTGTGTTGAAACTATTTTGTCAATACCTAGAATATTTAATTTTAAAGGAACAATATATTTGTATTTTCCATCTATATCAAAAATATTTTCATAGTTTCCATTTTGTTTAAAAGCTCTAAACTTGATATTGTTTTTTGAATAATTTTTATTAAATTTAACAATAATTTTATTATCTTCAGTTGTTATTAATCTAATAGAATTTTTTTCATCAATAAAATCATTTGTTGGATTCTTTACTTCTTTTATAGGAGTAATTTCTTCTATTTTTTTATCTAATATTGGTTCTTTTATCTTATTAGTTGGAAGATTATTTACTGTAATAATAATTTGCCGTTTATTTATACTTATTGATGAACTGATAGCTTTTTTATCTGATAATACTATTCTCAAAACATTTGGTTTAAATTGACCAAGAGTTATTTTATCTAATCCATTAATATCAAGTTTAGTAGGTATTGCATCTTTAAAATAACCATTTATATCAAACACATCTTTATATAAACTTGTTTGATTTAACTCAAAAAATTTAATATCATTTTTATCAATATCAACATTAAAATCAATAATAATTTGATTATTTGACGTATAAACGGATTTTATAGAGTAAATAATATTAGATGAATTACTATTTTTCTTATTATCTGATGCTTTTTCTATATTAATTGAAGAAGATGTATTGTTTTGAGAATTTTTATTTTGACGAGAGATAAGAATTTCTAATTTTTTCTTATCAGGGCGAACATCTTTTTTTAATTTTTCACCTAATTCAATCACTTTTTTTAGTTCATCAATCTTTAGCTGCTCATCTTTTTTCAAAGCAGCTTTTAAAAACTCTATTTTTGCTGCTCGATATTGTTGTTCTAAATTATCAATATAAGAATTTGCAAATAACAGATTAAATGTGATGATTAGAATAAAAAATTTTTTTAAGATTTCTATTCTCCCATAGTTAATTTTTGCATTAATTCTTTTACTGTAATTATTTTATCAATTCTATAACCATTTGAACCTGAGAAAAATAGACCAGTTTCAAGATCACCTTTATATGCTGCTCCTAGTCTATCTGCAATACAATATCCAACAAGTTTAGCTTCATGACCTCTATTACATGGACTTACACAATTTGAAACACACTGAACTTTAGGTGCAGTATGATTTTCAATCGAAAATTGCAGATTTGTTCTCACACCACGTGCTGGAAGTCCAACAGGAGATTTCATAAGTTGAATATCTTCTTTTTTAGCATTAAGTAATACATTTTTAAAGTTTGCATCAGCATCACATTCAAATGTTCCTATAAATCTAGTTGCCATTTGAACACCAGCACAACCCATTGCTAAAAATTTGTCTATGTCTTTTTTATCCCAAACTCCACCAGCTGCAATAACTGGAATATTTCCCCATTTTTTTGCTTCTTCTATTACTGGAGGAACAATATTTTCTAACTGGAACTCTTCTTTATAACAATCTTCATATTTAAATCCTTGATGTCCACCACTTAGAGGTCCTTCAACAATAATTGCATCAGGAATTTTGTTATATCTTTCCCATTTTTTACAAATAAGTTTTAAAGCCCTTGCACTTGAAACTATTGGTACAAGTGCAACATCAGGATAATCTTTTGTAAATTCAGGCATATTTGTAGGAAGTCCAGCACCTGTAATAATAATATTAGCACCTGCTTCACAAGCATCATGAACAACTCTTCCATAATCATTTATTGCATACAATACATTACAAGCAAGTGGAGCATCTCCACAAATTTTTCTAGCATTATCAAAAATCTCTTTTAAAGCATCTTTACTATAAAAATTGATTACATCTTTAGGCTTATCTTTTTTTGTAATTATGTGAACATTCTCACTTTTATTTTTATAATATCCTGTTCCAACAGCTGAAATTACACCAAGTCCACCTTCTAAACTAACGCTTCCAGCTAATTGATCCCAACTTATTCCTACACCCATTCCACCTTGTATGATTGGATGCTTTATTTCATACTTTCCTATTCTCAAAATTAGCCTTTCTATTTTATTACTATCTTAGCGAAACTTTTTTTACCTTTTTGTAAAATATATTCACCTTTTTCTAAATTTAACTTATCATCATTTATTTTTTCTTGATTAATTGATACCGCATTTGCTTTTATATCCCGTCTTGCTTGTGAAGTTGAATCAACTAATTTTGAATCAACTAAAGCTTGACAAATCCAGATAGAATCTTCAAAAATAAATTCTGGCATATCTGTTGGAATGTCTTTTTTTGCGAATACTCTTTCAAATTCTTCTTTTGCTTTTTCACCAAAACCAGCACCATGGAATCTATCTACTATTTCCATTGCTAATTCTTCTTTTACTTTTTTAGGATGTAATGTACCATTTTTTACATCATTTTGAATATCTTCAATTTCTTTTAAAGATTTTGAAGATAATAATTCAAAATATCTCCACATTAGTTCATCAGAAATTGAAAGAACTTTTCCAAACATATCAAATGGTTCATCAGTAACACCAATATAGTTACCTAATGATTTAGACATTTTTTGAACACCATCTAATCCTTCAAGAATTGGCATCATTAAAACAGCTTGTTGTTTTTTACAATTGTATGCTTTTTGTAAAGTTCTTCCCATTAGAAGATTGAATTTTTGGTCTGTTCCACCAAGTTCAATATCTGTATTCATAGCAACAGAATCATAACCTTGCAATAAAGGATATATAAATTCACTTACAGCTATTGGTGTATTTGATGCATATCTTTTTGAAAAATCATCACGTTCTAACATTCTTGCAACTGTTAAATTTGAAGCAAGTGCAATTAAACCACCTGTTCCTAACTCTTTTAGCCAAGAACTATTAAATACTACTTGAGTTTTATTTGAATCTAAAATTTTAAATACTTGTTCTTTATATGTTTCTGCATTTTTTAATACTTGTTCACTACTTAAAACTTTTCTTGTTTCACTTTTTCCTGTTGGATCTCCAATAGTTGCAGTAAAATCTCCAATCAAAAATTGAATAATTCCACCAAATTTTTGAAAAGTTGCAAGTTTTTGAATTAATACTGTATGTCCTAAATGTAAGTCAGGAGCAGTTGGATCAAAACCAGCTTTTACAAAAAAATTTTCACCTGTTTCAAAATATTTTTTTATTAATTTTTCAATTGCTTCAATATCAATTATTTCTGCGCATCCTCTTTTTATTTCATTTAATGCTTCTTTAATTCTATTTTCCATTAATTTTTTAACCCTTTAATTATTTATTATAAGCATCTTTTTTTGAAAAGAACTCGATAACTTTAACTTTTTTCTCTATTATTCTTCTTACTTCATCAATACTTGATTTATTTGTTTCAAATTCAATATCACAATATTGGATATATGAATGTTTTTGTCTTCCAAATTCTACACCTAAGATATAAAATTCATATTGTGCCATATAAGTTAAAACTTTGGCTAATTCACCTCTCGTATTTGGAATACTTATTACCATTTTGTATTGATATACACTATTTTGAGTCCATTTACAAAAAAGCATTTCTTGATTTGTTTTTATTTTATTGTAAGCTTTATCACACATTTTGTGATGAATTATAGCATCATTGCCATTTCTAAATGCTACTATGTCATCTCCAAATTTAGGATGACAACAATGGTCAAATGATACAGAACTTATACTGAAATTTGAATATATTAAGATATTGTCAAATTTATACTCTTTTATTTTACTTGTTAATATCTTAAATCTAGTCATTAGACCTTTATCTCTAATTATATTTTTTTCAATAATTAATTTTGTATGTTTGAAAAAATCTAAAATTTGAGGTATTTTATACAATGATTCAACAGGATAAATTTTTGTTATATCTTCATAATATCTTGAAAAAACAGTATTAATAATATTTTTACCAGATAATTCATCAATCTCTTTTTGTCTATGTGCACAAAGTAGTTTTATCTGTTTTTTAGCACGCGAAGTTTTAATCATTTCTATCCATGAACATCGAACAACAGTCTCATCTCCAATTTCAATTGATACAATATCGGTACTTTTTAAAACAGTTAAAAGAGATTTCTTTATTTTGTTAATATGACAAGAAACAGCACGTTTACCGATATTTGTATGAACTGCAAAAGCAAAATCATAAGCAGTTGAACCAACTGGAAGTGTAAAAACTTCTCCCTTTGGTGAATAAACTATAATCTCTTCATTATACAAATCAGCTTTTGTTTCTTGATAAAATTCTTCTATATTTTCATTTGAAAATTCTAATGATTTTAACCAGTTAAGATTTGTTGTATTTTTTACACCAGTTTTATAAATCCAATGTGCTGCTATTCCATATTCTGCAATCTTATTCATTTCAAAAGAACGAATTTGTATTTCATAAACTTTAGAGTTATAAAATACTGTAGTATGGATTGTTTGATAACCATTCTCTTTTGGAGTTGCAACATAATCTTTAAATCTTGAAATTAAAGGTTTATATTCTAGATGAATAAATCCTAAAACTTTATAGCAATCTATGTCTTTATCAACTAAAATTCTAATTGCAAATAAATCTAAAACTTCTTCAATAGAAATACCTTTTCTTTGCATTTTTAAATAAATTGAATAGTGATGTTTTATTCTTGAGTATATTTTTATTTTATCTAAATCAAAACCATTTTTTTCTAATAAATTTTTAGTAGTAGTAATAAAATTATTAAAACTTAACTGCATTGCATGTTCATGTTCTTTTAAAAAAAGATCAATTTTTTTATATTCATTTGGATAAATATAAAAAAAGGCTAAATCTTCAAGAGAATTTTTTAAAGTTGAAATTCCTAATCTATTTGCGATTGGAACATAAACAACCAATGTTTCTTCAGCAATTCTTTTTTGTTTATTTGGAGGTAAAACACTAAGCGTTAGCATATTATGAAGTCTGTCACACAGTTTTACAACTAAAACTCTTGGATCATCTATTGATGCAATAAGCATTTTTCTAAAAGTTAGTGCAGAAGAGATAATCTTAGAATCATTTGCATCTTTTGAAGTTACAAATTCATGTTCTCTTATTTCAACAATCTTTGTAAGCCCATCAACCATATGTGCAATATCACTACCCCAAGCATCATTTACAAAATCTAAAGAATATTCTGTATCTTCTACTACATCATGTAGTAAAGCAGTTGCGATGATTGCTTCATCTTTTGAAAAACTAGCAGTTACACAAGCAACTAGTATTGGATGAACACAATAAGGCTCACCACTTTTTCTAAATTGACCCTCATGTGCTTCTATAATAAAGTTAATAATTTCATATAACTTAGGTGATATATCAATCTGAGTTTTTAGTTTGTTAATAGCATCTTCAACACTATTTATGTGCTGAATTTCTTTGAAAAATTGCTCCATGTTATTTGAAACCTAAAGATAAGTTTTTTAACTTATCTTTATTTTTTATCAACAAATCCTTCAATTTTAAGAAGTCCACTTGCAATTTCATCTATTGCAATATCTGTATATTTCATTTTTTGAGTATTTAATTCTAATAAAGGTTTTGCACCTTTACTTAATTCATCTGCTCTTTGACCAACTGCAATTGCTAAAATATATCTATCATTATCAACTTGTTTTAATGCTTTTGAAATTCTCTCTTCTAATCTTATCATACACTTTCCTTTGTATTTTTTTATTTAACGATTGAACATTTACTATAATCACCACTAATGATTTTAAGTAAATTGCCTTTTTCACTCATATTTGCAACAACTATTGGAAGTTTATTGTCTTTTGCCAATGCAATTGCTGTATCATCCATAACTTTGATATGGTCTTCTAATGCTTTATCATACGATAAAGTTTCTAATTTCTTTGCATCAGGATATTTCATTGGATCTTTATCATAAACACCATCAACTTTTGTTGCTTTTATTAACATTGATGCACCAATTTCTGTTGCTCTTAATGTTGCACCTGTATCTGTTGTGAAGTATGGATTTCCTGTCCCAGCTCCAAATATCACAACTCTACCTTTTTCTAAATGTCTCATTGCTTTTCTAACAATAAATGGTTCAGCTATTTGTTCCATTTTTATCGCAGTTTGAAGTCTTGCACTAAGCCCTTTATACTCTAAGGCTTCTTGCATTGCTATACCATTTATAACAGTTCCTAACATTCCCATATAATCAGCACTTGTTCTTTTTATTACACCATCAGCAGCGGCAGTTACACCCCGAATAATATTACCACCACCAATAACAATACCAACTTGAATATTGTTTTCTACTAAACTTTTTATCTCTTCAGCTATATAATCAAGTATTTGAGTATCAATACCATAACCTTCAGCACCAGCTAGTGCTTCACCAGAAAATTTAACAAGTACCCGTTTGTTCATATGTTTTTTTCCTTCAATAATTTTTGGATTTTATCTAAAAATATATTAACAAATTCTTAGCTTATAGCCCATTCATAAAAAGGAATTACATTTATTTTAATTTTTGGGTCATTAATTTTTTCACTATTTGAAATAGTTATTATATTTATTTCATTTATATTTAATTCAGATGCATTTTTTATTATTTTTTTTACTAAATTATTATTTAAAGAAGTATTAAAGAATGGAATTGAAACTATTGCTATATTTTTAGATTTTATATAAAAATCAATATTATCTAAATAAAAAATTTCGTCATTTTTATTTAAAAGTTCTAAAAAAATCATATTTGAAAATTCATTTTTAAACTTTTTTGTATATGATATGGCATTTAAAAAAGAGTAATTGTAGCAAAAGATTTTTTTTGATGTTTTTTCTTGATTATATTTTGATAAAAAAAATATAATTTTATTATTTTCTAAAATTTTGCAGATTTCATAAAATTTATCTTTTGAGAGTTTGATTTTTGTTTTTAGTGAATTAAACAATTGAAAAAGGGATTTTTTTTCATCAATATTTTCAATCATTATTTTAATTATTTCATATTGTGTTTCATCTTTACAAATAAGTTTAATAATCTCTTGTAATCGTTGAATTTTTTTATGCTCCTCAAGATTTATAATTTCAGGAAGATTTCCAAATTTTAAAAAACTATTAAAACTTTGAGTAATATTTTGATGTTTATTATCATGTAAAAGATACTCTTCAAAATCTAATGCATTTAGATTTATTTGCTCAAAACCTTCAATATTTTGTTTAGAGGTTGTTGAAATTATGATGTTCTCACATTGAGGAAGTAAGAAAGAAAAATCAAAATTTTCTAAAATTAAAACAGTAATTTCATTTTTTTTTATAAATTCTTGTAAATTCTTTGAAATATCATTTAAATCATTTCTCAAATCTGAAAAATCTACATAAAGATAATCTTTTGCTTTAAAATTTGATAAAAAATCATAAATTAAATAACTTTTTCCTGTCTTTGGAGCACCACTTATGATAGTTTTTGGATTTTCAATTTTGACTTTTCTTTCTATAAAATTAATTTTCGAAAAATTAATTTCATAGCAAGCTTCTAAATTTTTCATTTTTGTTTTGATACTAAATTTATTGCTTCTTTTATTGCATTTATATAACTTTGAGTATTTACATTTTCATTTTTATATGCAATGTTAAATGCAGTTCCATGGTCAACAGAAGTTCTAATTATTGGTAAATTTAGGCTTACATTTATACTTTCATCAAAATATAAAGCTTTGAGTGGAGCTAATCCTTGATCATGATACATAGCAACAAAATATGTATAATTCTTTCTTGAAAGAGGAGAAAATGCTGTATCTGGAACTAATGGCCCTTTAAAAATATCTTTTCCTAAATGTTTATTTGCTTTTTTTATAGCTTTAAAGATTTCTACCTCTTCATCACCTAAAACACCATTATCACTAGCATGAGGATTTAAGCCTAAAACACCGATATTATCATTTTTTACATTGTTATAAAAATCTATTAAAAATTGAGTTAGATCTTCTTCATTGATTTTTTTTGCAACTTTTCTTAAAGCAATATGTTCTGTAAATAAAGCTACAAACATTTTAGAACAACCAAGCATCATAATGGCATTTTTACCAAAATAATCTCTTAAAACTTCTGTATGACCTTTGTATCTTATTCCAGCTTTATTCCAAGATTCTTTATTAATAGGAAGTGTACATATTGCATCAACTTCTTTTTTATTTGCTAAATTTATTGCATCCATAAATGAATCATAAGAGTATTTACCTGATTTTTTTGTAACTGTTCCTGGTTTTATTTCAAATTCACCTTTTGTTTTATGAATTTCAAAATTTTCTGGAATTTTAGTTTTCAACTCTTCAGAAGCTTTTTTTAACATTTTATTATTAATGCAATAAATTGGGTGACAGATTTTTGAGATATGATCATGACATTTAAATGCTATTTCAATTCCAATACCATTTAAATCACCTATACTTATAGCTATTTTAGGTAGTTCTTTAGTCATTTTTTATTAATTCTTTCATATCAATTATTGCTTGATTTAATCCTGTAAAAACAGAACGTGCAATTATACTTTGACCTATATTTAACTCTTCAATTTCAGGTACTTTTGAAATAAAAGTCACATTTTGATAGTTTAATCCATGACCCGCTGCAACTTTTAAGCCTAATTTTTTTGCAAGTTTTGAAGAATTTTCAATCTCTTTTATAGATTTATTAAGTTTTGTTTTTAATTCACTTTTACTTAATTCTAGCTCTTTTATTGAGTGATGAGTTGAACTTAAATTTGAATAAAGCATTGCATAAATATTCGCAAATGTTCCAGTATGAAGTTCAACCCATTCAACTTCTAACTCTTTTGATAATTCAATAATTTCATCTTTTGGATCAATAAAAAGAGAAACTTCAATCTCATTTTGGTGAAGTTTATCTATTACTTTTTGTAATTTTTCAAAATTTCCTTTGACATCAAGTCCACCTTCTGTTGTAACTTCATTTCTATTTTCAGGTACAAGAGTAGCCCTTGTTGGTTTTAATTTACAAACTATATCTATAATATCACTATTTATTGAACATTCTAAATTTACTGGAAGAGAAGAATTATTTATTATAGCAATCGCATCTTCATCGTGAATATGACGTCTATCTTCTCTTAGATGAATAGTTATTTGGTTTGCACCAGATAGTTTACATATATTAAGTGCATCAAGGGGATTAGGGTCGTTTATCTTTCTAGCTTCTCTCAAAACTGCAATGTGGTCAATATTTACACCAAGTAACAAATTGTATCCTTTAATATTGGCTTTTTAGTATGAAATAATAGCCAATATTAAATTAAGAAATTAAGATAAGTCTTTTAAAGTTGAGATATTAGCTGCAAGTTTATTTTGAACTTCAAGATATTCAAGTTCAGGATTAGAATCAGCAACAACTCCAGCACCTGCTTGGAAAATTACTGTGTCATCAGTTAACATAGTAGTTCTTATTGTAATTGCACTATCCATATTTCCATCAAAACCAAAATAAGCAATACTTCCAGAATAGAAGTTTCTTTTTATTCCTTCAAATTGTGCTATTAATTCCATTGCTCTTATTTTGGGAGCTCCTGTCATAGTTCCAGCTGTAAAAGTAGCCATAAATAAATCAAACATATCGTATTTGTCATCAATTATAGCTTCAACATCAGAAACCATATGCATAACGTGAGAATATCTCTCTACTCTCATCAAGTCTGTTACTTTTACAGTTCCTGGACGTGCAACACGTCCTACATCATTTCTCCCTAAATCTACAAGCATGATATGTTCTGCTCTCTCTTTTGCATCATTTACCATTTCAAGTTCAAGTTCTAAATCTCTATCAAGATTTTTTCCTCTCTTTCTTGTACCTGCAATAGGTCTTAAAAGTAAATGTCCATCAACAAGTCTAATCATAACTTCTGGACTACTTCCTGCAATTGTAAATCTTTCAAATTCAAGTAAAAATAGATATGGACTTGGGTTTTTACTTCTTAATGCTCTATAAAAACTTAAGTGATCCACGATAGCTTTTTGAGTGAATCTATTTGACATTAAAATTTGAAAAACATCTCCTGCTTTAATCATCTCTTTAGATTTTGAAACCATTTCAAAAAATTCTTCTTTTGTAAAATTGAATTTACCTTCATCTAAAATAGTTGCTTTTTTTAAAGGAGCATATGAATAAGTTGTATAGAGAATATCTTCAATTATATCTAGTTCATTTTTTTTAGATTCGACAGATGTAACCATAACAAGTTTTGAAGTTTTATGAGAAAATCCTAAAATTATATTTGGTCTTATTAAGTCCAAATCAGGAATATCTAGTTGATCAACTAAATTATTCATTGAATTTTTTAATTTTGGTTCAAATTCTTTTCCAATATCATAACCAACATTCCCAATAAAACCATCTATTAAACCAATTCCAAGTTCTAAAGCTTTGTCTTTATATAGTTGTTTATCAAAATTTTTATAATATTTTTTTAAAAAAGTTAAAGGATTTGAGTCTACAATTTGAACATTACCTTCTTCATTTTTATAATAACAAGTATCTTTATCATACCAAACTCTCTCTCTATCTCCTATGATTATATATGAATAGTTTCCTTCATTTGAATTGATTGTACTTTCAAATAAAAAAGTAATTTCATTTTTATATAATGATTTTACTTTTTCATAAATTGAAACAGGTGTGAATTGGTCTAAAAAAAGTTCTTTTGTGTAAAAATTCATAATTTTCTCTTTTTAAAATTTAACAACAAAGGCACTTGTAAGATTAAGTTTTTGTTTTATGTCTTCCACACTTTCAGATGCAGCTGCTTTTGATGAATATGGTCCAATTAAAACTTTATTATATGTTACGCCTTTTATTTCTTGTTGATAAACTTTATATTTAAATTTGGCATTTCTTATTGTATTTATATAACTATCAGATGGTTTTTTTGTAAAAGCTCCAACTTGAACAAAATATCCAGATGAAATAGATGAAGAAGATGGCGAATCCATTAAATCTCTAACAGATTTTTTTTGTTCAACATTTCTTTCACTAACTTCTTTTACTGTATTAGCTTTTTTTTCTGATGTTTGAACTACTTTTTCTTTTTGAGTAGATTTTTTCTCTTCTATTTTTTTTATAGTTTCATCTAAAGTTTCATTAGAGATATTAGAAGGTGCTTCCTCTTGAATAGTTTCTCTTTCTTGTTGAGGCTCATTATCTGTTGTTTGTTGCATATTTTGAAGCCTTTGATCTGCTGGAATTGCATTTTCAGGGATCATTGGTTCATTTGAATCTTTTTTTACTCTTTCATTAATAATTTTTTGGAAATTTTCCTCAATATTATTATTTTCAGATAATTTTTTTATTTCTGAAGAGTTAGCATTATTTGATGTGAATTGATCATCCTTAGCTGGATCATTTGTAAGAAGTCTTATGATAATAATAGTTAATAAAAATAGTACTACAAGAACAATACCTAAGATTAGGTATTTTTTCTTATTTTCTTCATTATTATCATTTGAAGTTCCAAGCATAATATTATCAAGTTCATGTTCATTTGATTCAAATTGCGTATTTCTATTTAAACCAATTGAATCATTATTCATATTTAAATTATTATTAAGATTAATATCGTTAATTGAAACTTCAACTTCTTCAAGTTCACTTAGCTTTCGCTCTAACTCTTCTCTTTCTTGTTGAAGTTGAACTTTTTTTATGAACTCTTCACCTTTTATTTGCATAACTTATCCTTATTTTATCTCTAAATCCTAGAAAGTCGATTGATTGTAAATCACAAAGTTTGAAGCAAGTTCTTCTAACTCTTTGCTGATTTTAGCATGTAATGCTGAATCTTCAATGTTATCTAATACATCACAAATTTTGTTTGCAA